>JABEBX010016236.1_pt1 | contig 69642 bp, 79 predicted proteins | sample 7245971 | NCBI WGS metagenome assembly JABEBX01 (sample SAMN14506365, study PRJNA622280) | hot springs metagenome | biome: hot spring [ENVO:00000051]|acidic hot spring [ENVO:00002120]; feature: spring [ENVO:00000027]|sediment [ENVO:00002007]; material: sediment environment [ENVO:01001048]... | reverse complement strand
GGCGAAGAGCAGGGGTTGACCGATGAAGAGATCGCCTTTTACGACGCCCTGGCCGAGAACGAAAGCGCGGTGCAAGTCATGGGCGACGACAAGCTCAAAGTCATCGCCCACGAGCTACTGACGAGCCTGCGCGAGAACGTCACCGTGGATTGGGCGCACCGCGAATCGGCACGAGCCCGCATGCGCGTACTGGTCAAGCGCATCCTGCGCAAGTACGGCTACCCGCCTGATCTGCAGGATGCAGCCGTGCAGACCGTGCTGCAGCAGGCCGAGGCATTATCGCAAGAGTGGTCGCAGCCGGCGGTGCATGGATAAAGCCCAAGGGATGGAGCCATTGCTGGGAAGCTTGCAAGTTGGGTGCTGCCACCGGATGGTTCCGGAAAATCTCCAGGGCTTAGGAGGAAAAGGCCAGGGATACCGCATCGGAAAGACTTTGCGCGGGGTGCAATGCCAGCTCGTTGCTGCGTCCCAGTTGTTCACTCCAGGGCACAATGGCGCGGCGAAAGCCTAGTTTTTCACTCTCCCGAAGGCGTCCTGCGGTGTGGGCCACCGGTCGCAATTCTCCCGCAAGACCCAATTCCCCAAAGGTCACCAGGCCTTCGGGCAGGGCTTGATTGCGAAAGGCGCTGAGTATTGCCAAGGCCACGGCCAGATCCGAGGCGGGCTCCAGCACCCGAATGCCACCGGCAATGTTGACGAAGACATCCTGGTCGAACAAGAAACTCCCGCAGTGGCGATGGAGGATTGCCAATAGCAAGGAAAGGCGGTTTGGGTCGAAGCCCATGGCCACACGCCTGGGGTTGGCCAGAGGACTTGGAGTGACCAGGGCCTGCACTTCCACCAGCAGACTGCGGCTCCCTTCCTGGGTGGCGAGCACCACGCTGCCCGGCACCGGTTGTGGGTGTTGCCGGAGGAAGAGCCCGGAGGGGTTGCGAACCTCCAGGAGCCCCCGTTCCTCCATGGCAAAGACCCCGAGCTCGTTAGCGGCACCAAAGCGATTCTTGATGGCGCGGACGATGCGGTAGGGGCTGCCGGCCTCCCCCTCGAAATAGAGGACGGTGTCGACCATGTGCTCCAGGACCCGAGGGCCAGCAATGCTTCCTTCCTTGGTGACATGACCGACCAACCACAGGACCATGGCATTGCCCTTGGCATGGCGGACGAGGCGGGCGGCCGTTTCCCGGACCTGGGCCACCGAGCCCGGGGCAGATTGCAAGGTATCGGTGAAGAGGGTCTGGATGGAGTCCACGAGCAGGATTTTGGGCTTTTTCTGGGCGAGGACGGATTCGATACTCTCCAGGTGATTTTCGGCCAGGACCTCCATGGGGGATTGGAGCAGATCCAGACGCTGGGCGCGTAGCCCCACTTGGGCTGCCGATTCCTCCCCGGTGACATAGAGCACGGGCTGTCCCTGGGCCAGACCCGCGGCTGCCTGGAGCAGCAAGGTCGACTTGCCAATGCCCGGCTCTCCCCCCAGGAGAATAGCCGCGCCTTCCACCAGGCCCCCGCCCAGGACCCGATCCAGTTCCCCTATCCCACAACTTTGCCGGCGACTTTCCGCAAGGGAGAGTTCGGAGAGCCGCTGGACGCTGCTGGCCACGGCATAGGCGCTGCTCCCGCGGGAGTTGCCCTTGCTAGCAATTCCTGTCGTGCGCTCTTCCACGAGGCTGTTCCAGGCACCGCATTCGGCACAGCGGCCCATCCATTTGGGGCTGCTTGCTCCACAATGTTGGCAGACGAAGATGCTGGAACGACTCATGGCATACGCCTGCGGGGGACGCGCTGGGTGATCCGCGTCCCTACCTCATAGGGAATGGTACCCAGGGCCTCGGCCCAGTCCTCCAGGGGCAAGTCGCTGCCGCCGGCCAGCAATACCCGATCTCCCACGCGGACGCCGGGGATTTCGGTCAAATCCATAAAGGCCAGATCCATGCTCACCCTGCCCAGCAATCGGCTTTGCTGTTGACCTATCCAAACTGGAGCGCCCAGCAGACCCAGTTGTCGCGTGAGGCCATCGCCGTAGCCACAGGCAATGATCCCAATCCGGCTGGGGCGCTCAGCCTGCCAGGCGGCCCCATAACCTAACCATTCCCCAGGGGCGAGCCGACGAATGGCAATAATCTCGGTCCACCACTGGGCAACGGCACGAAGACCGAGGCTCGTAGCACTTCGTCCCGGCAATGGGGAGAGTCCATAGAGCATCAGCCCCGGTCGGATCCAGGGACTCTGGGACTGGGGCAGGGAGAGGATGGCTGCAGAGTTGGGCAGCGAGTGCTGCCCTTCCGTAAGGGCCCCATACTGCTGGACGCTTTGCCAAAAAAGGGAAATCTGCTGCGCGTTATAGGAATCCTCGGGGGTATCGGCGCGTGCCAGATGGCTCAAAAAACCCAGGATGCGCAGGGGTCCACCGGATTTTTGGGTAAGCTGGTCCAGGAGCCTGGGGAGTTCCTCGGCGGCAAAGCCCAGGCGATGCATGCCACTATCGAGTTTGAGAAAAAGCGCCAGTGGCTGCTGCCAGCGGACCTCGGCCATCCAGCCGATTTGTTCCCAACAATGAAGGACCAGGCGATGTCCGGCTGCTGCGGCCACCGGAATCTCCTCCGGAGCAAAGGGACCGGCCAAGACGGTACAGGGAGGGAGCCAGGGGTGTTGTCCAGTCAGCTCCTGGGCCTCGCCGAGGCTGGCCACGGCAAAGCCTTCCACTCCCCCCTCGGCCAGAATCTCGGCCACCAGCGCGCTGCCGTGCCCATAGGCGTTGGCCTTGATGGCCGCCATGACCCGGCTGCCTGGCATCTGGGCGCGGGCAAGCTGAAGGTTATGAAGTAAATTGCCAGCCGAAATTTCGAGAACATTGGGGCGCATGACCGGCATCATAACAGCCCCTATCCTGCTGCCCTAGTGGCTGGCACCCGGTGCTGGACTGTCGTCGCCGGGGGCGTAATTCTCGAAGCGGGTATACTCGCCAAAAAAACTCATCCGTATGGTGCCAATGGGGCCATTTCGTTGCTTGCCGATGATCACCTCGGCGATGCCCTTTACCTCTTCTTTTTCCTTGTTGTAGACCTCATCCCGATACAGGAACAGGATCAGGTCGGCGTCTTGCTCGATGGCCCCTGATTCGCGCAGGTCCGACATTTGTGGGCGTTTTTCGGTACGGTTTTCCAGGCTTCGATTCAATTGCGACAAGGCAATGATGGGTAGTTGCAACTCTTTGGCCAAGGCCTTGAGGGAACGGCTGATTTCGGAAATTTCGGCGACACGGTTGTCGCCGCGACCGGGCACCTGCATGAGCTGCAGATAATCGACCACGATCAATTGAATATCGTGCTCCCGTTTCAGGCGCCGTGCCCGAGAGCGCAATTCTCCGGGGCTGAGGGCCGCCGAATCGTCCACGAAAAGGGGCGCGACATTGAGTTCGCCGACAGCGGTGGCGATACGCGGCCAGTCATCTTTGCCCAGACTGCCGTTGCGCAATCGGTGCTGATCCACCCGCCCGCGCGAGGACAGCGCCCGCAGGACGATCTCCTCAGTAGGCATTTCCATGCTGAAGACAGCCACTGCCTGTTTTTCCACACAACTGACGTGTTCGGCAAGATTCATGGCAAAGGCCGTCTTCCCCATGCTGGGGCGACCGGCCACGATGATGAGTTGTCCCGGATGAAGCCCCGAGGTCCGTTCATCCAGATCGATAAACCCCGTGGGCAAGCCGGTAATTCGCTTACGCTCCTTGGCAATTTGCTCGATTCGATCAATGACCGCAGGCAGGGCCTCTTTCAGTTGCTGAAAGTGCTTGTTGCCCCGCGCTTGCCCCTCGGCCAAGGCAAAGATTTTTCGTTCGGCTTCGTCGAGGAGTTCCGCTGCTTCCCTTCCTGCGGTGTGGTAGACCATCTCGGCAATCTCTCGACCCGTCCGCAGGAGGGATCGAAGTACCGAACGCTCCCGAACGATCCGGGCATAGGCGTTGACATTGGCAGCAGAGGGCGTGCGATTGGCAAGTTCAACCAGATAGGTCAGGCCGCCAATTTCTTCCAGCTGCCCTCGATCCTGCAAAAATTCGCTGAGGGTAACGGCATCCATCTCGAGCCCAGCCTGGAACATATCAGCGATGGCAGCAAAGATGGTCTGATGCCGACGCTCATAAAAGTCGGCAGCACTGACAAATTCGTTGAGCTGGTCCCAGGTTTCTGGGTCAATGAGCAGGCCGCCCAACACCGATTGCTCGGCTTCCCGGGAGTGTGGGCTGCCCTTTACTTCTTCGTCGAGGCTCACCGCGACCAAGGAATTACGCGCGCTCGACAACTACCTGAATGTCAAGCTCAACCTCGGGGTGAAGATGGAGACGCACGGCGTACTCTCCCGTCCGTTTGATGGGGCCGTCCTGCATGCGGATTTCCCCATGTTGTACGGTGCCATGCCCATTATCTGCCAATAACCGGGCAATGTCATGGTGGCCCACAGAGCCAAACAGACGGCCATCCTCACCGGCCTGCTGCGCAATGCGCAGGACCACGTTCGCCAATGCCTCGGCCCGGGCGCGTGCAGTTTGCAGACGCTCCGCTTCGGCCGCCTCTAGGGCTGCCCGCCGTTCGGCAAAAGCAGCCAGATTGCTTGTCGTTGCCACCACCGCCTTACCTTGGGGCACGAGGAAGTTTCGTCCATATCCGGGTCGAACCTCGACCACATCGCCGAGGCGACCCAATTTATTGATGCGTTCCAACAGAATGACTTTCATGGTCTCGTTCCTGGTCGTTGGGATCAGCGGATCACATAGGGCAAGAGGGCCAGAAAGCGGGCGCGCTTGATGGCCGTGGTCAGTTGCCGTTGATAGAGGGCGCTGGTTCCGGTAATCCGACTGGGAACGATTTTGCCCGTCTCGCCAATAAAGGCCTGCAAGGTCTTGAGGTCCTTGTAGTCGATTTCCTTGACACCCTCGGCCTTGAAGCGACAGCCCTTGCGCCGCCTGGAAAATCCACCGGAATTAAAACGGTCGTCGCTGTCCCGATCTCTCTCTCGATCTCTCTGAAAAGCCATGATTATTCTCCTTGCTTGACGGCATCTACAACGACTTCTGGTCGTTTCTCGTCTTCGGACCGATCGCGGCGATCATTTTCATCCCGGGCCAGGAAAGAAGGTTCGGTGACCGCCTCGTCGCGAAGCAGGGTGAGATGGCGAAGAACGGCATCACTAAAGCGGAAGGCGTCTTCCAGTTCGGCCAGGGCGGCAGCGCTACATTCCACGTTCATCAGAACATAGTGGGCCTTGTGGGCCTTTTTGATGGGATAGGCCAGTTGGCGACGGCCCCAATCTTCCAGGCGGTGGATGCGACCACCATCGCCTTCGATCATACCCCGGTACCGGTCGATCATTTGCGGTACCAATTCACTCTGGTCAGGGTGGACCAGAAACACAATTTCATAATGGCGCAATGCTTGCTCCTTACGGATCGGAAAGAGTCTGGACGACCTTCGTCCAGACAAGGAGTCACCCCAAAAGGTGAGGGCGTATTCTACCGCTTGCGCTAGGGATTACAAGACTGCAAGGAATCAAAGGCTAGCCAAATCTTCGATTTGTTGACGATAACGGGTGAGCTCGTGGGTGCTGAGCGCCCCCTCTTTGCCAGCTAGAAGAGACGGATGGTGTGGTACGGTGGGGTTGGCCAGATGGGCAAGGGCCTGATCCACGGCGTGGGGATCGTTGCACAGGAGTAGCAGATCACAGCCAGCCGCCAGGGCTGCATCCACGCGCTGTTCCATGCTCCCCAGGCCCAGGGTTGCCCCCATGCTCAGATCATCGCTGATGAGGACGCCAGTAAAGCCCAGTTCTTGCCGGAGAATCTGGGTGAGCCAACGCGGCGAGAAACTGGCGGGGAGATCGTCCACCGCCGGGTAGCGGACATGGGCGGTCATCATGGCTGGGATTCCGGCAGTGATCAGCGCTCGAAAGGGGCGCAGATCCTCTTGTAACGCGTCCAGGGAACGACGATCTTCGGGTAACTCGCAATGGGAGTCGGCTGTCACCCCGCCATGCCCAGGGAAATGCTTGGCTACCCCCGTTATCCCTTGCTGTTGCAATCCAGCCCACAGGGCACAGGCCAATGCCGAAACCACTTCGGGATCATGGTGCAAGGCGCGATCTCCAATGACGCTGGAAATCCCCCGATCCAGATCCACACAGGGGGTAAAATCCACGTCGATGCCGAGTTCTCGCAATTCCCAGGCCAGTAATTCACCCCAGATTCTGGCCATGGCCACGGCCTTGGGTAGACCTTCCCGCTCGGCCAAGCGGCCAAGACTTGCCTGGGGTGGAAAAGGAGTGACTCCCTCGCGTAGACGTTGCACTCGGCCCCCCTCCTGATCAATGGCAATGAGTAGGGGTGGGTTGCGTAGCCCATGGATTTCTGTGCATAGGGCACGCACTTGTGCAGCCGTTTGGCAATTGCGTGCACAGTCGGTCTTGGATGACAAAACTGACCTCGTCATGGAGGATGGACCAAAAAGGATTATTTAATTTGGAATCGATGACCCGACCAGCGAAGAAGATGCTGTTGGGGAAGTAGCGAATGGCGGCATTGGCCAGGTCTTCCATCGCCTGGATGCGATCGGTACCGTAGGTGGCAAACCAGGTGGCAGCCAGGCCTTTGGAGCGACAAAAGGCCACATACTGGGCCGCCTCTGCTTCGGTATAGACCTTGAGATTCTCGATGGCCGCCAATCCCTTGAATTCTCCTTGCCCAACGATACCAGCCAGGAGAAAGACGTAATTCTGGACGAAGTCTCCTACCATGCGATGGGCGGTGAGGAGGGTATGCAGACCAACCCCATCAAAGCGGCTGACAAAGAAAATAGCGGTGCTGGCCTTGGGATGCAGTGGGAGTGCCGGTGCCGATGACAGGTTGTCCGGTACCACATCGAGCATGGTGTCATCCAGTTCCTGGGTAAGTTTGCTCATACCACGGTAATGGCGGTAGATGACATATCCAAGGAGGATGATGACGCCGGTGATGAGCAAGGTAAACCAACCGCCAGCATCAAATTTTTCAAAAACGGTAATGATTAAAATGGAGCTGGTGACCAGGAGGCCCATGACACTGATGGCCAGGGGCTTGATCCAGTTTTGGCTGGTCTTGCGTTGGGCAAACCAGTGTCGGCTCAGGCCGGCCATGGTCAGGGTAAAGGTAATGAACACGTTGATACTGTAGAGCACCACCAACACGCTTACATGACCTTGGGTGGCGAGGAGGATAAGGATAGCGGCAACGCCAATGAGCAGTACGCCATTGCGCGATACAAAACGATCGGAAAGATAGGAAAATCGCTCTGGTAACCAGCGATCCACGGCCATGTTGGCCATGACGATGGGGGCGGTGATGATACCGGTATTGGCGGCAATAAAGAGCAACAAGCCTTCACTGATCAGCGTAAACAAGGTCATCCATTGACCCCAGTCCACTCCCAGGCCTTGCCAGTTGGCCGTAATCCCGTGATAGAGGACGGCGTTGAGGGTTTCACCAGCGTGGGCCTGCACATGGTACAGCAAATACAAAAAGATCAAGCTGCCGGCAACCAGCGACAAGGAACTGGCAAGCAGGGTCATGGTTCGCCGTCCAGTCTGCACCCGAGGTTCGCGCATGATATGGACGCCGTTGGCGACGGCCTCCAGACCCGTATAGGTACCACCACCCATGCTGAAAGCGCGCAGTAATAGCGCGGCAATGAATACCCAGCCATAGACAGAACTGTCTTTTTGGGCGCCGTGAATGGTGTCCATGGCGATGCTGGGAACATGGGCGACATGGCTTAGCAAACCCCAGCCCAAGACGATGGCGTGGGTGATCAAAAAGGCCAGAAAAATCGGAAGCAGGACTTTGATCGACTCTTTCATACCGCGGAGATTAAGAAAAACCAGAAAGAGCAGGATCAACAAATCCAGCAGGATGCGCTCCTGATACCAGCTGGGCGGTAAAATACTCAGGATGGCTTCGGTCCCTGAGGCCACGGAGATTGCGGCGGTCAGCACATAGTCGACGATGAGGGCAGAGCCGCTGACCAGGCCAGCCAGAGGTCCCAGCAAAGTGGTAGCGGTGTGATAGCCACCGCCGCCTTCTGGAAAGAGCGTAATGACCTGTTTATAGCCGGCGGCAATAACGAAAACGGAAAGGGGAATGCCAATGGCAAGAAACACCGAAAGATACTCATGTCCTTTGAGGGCGTAATAGATTTCCGGAGGGCCGTAAGCGGAGGATGAGAGGGCATCGGATCCTAGACCGACCCAGGCCAAAAAGGCGGCCAACGCCAGGTTATCAAAGAGCTTAGGATTGAAGACGTTGACGCCGCGTTTCAAGCGGAGAAAGCGAAACAGTGCCATTCAGGAATTCCTCTGTGGCCAAGGAAACGGGGTTGGGCAATCGCCAATGAAAACAGGGGTGCCTACGGGACAACGTGGGAAAAGCTGAATGATTTCTTCAGGGTCCATCCGGATACAGCCCTGGGAAACGGGCTTGCCCAGATGCTGGCGATCGGCAGTGCCATGGAGATAGATGTAGCGGCGAAAGGAATCTACCCCACCCCCCCGGTTGCGACCGCTCTCCAGCCCACAGAGCCAGAGGATACGGGCGAGGATGGGGTCGTTGCCAGGGATTGCATCCGGCTGCCAACGCCGCCCGCGGAGAATGGCATCGGCAGGGAGGTCCGCCCCGATTCGGGCCCGGATATAATGCCAACCCCGGGGCGTACGGCCACTGTGTTGTTCTTCACCCAGTCCGGCTTGGGCCGTCGAGATCAAAAATTCCTGCCCCGCTGCGCTCCCCGCGCATTCCCGCAAGCGTTGGTGGGCCGGCAATACCCATAACCAATGCCCGGGCCAGTCAACGTTCGAAGAGAGCAACGGATTCCACATGGGCGGTATGGGGAAACATATTGACAATGCCGGCGCTGCACAGGCGAAAACCCAACTGATGCACCAAATAGCCTGCATCCCGGGCCAGGGTGTCGGGATTGCAGGAGACATACACCAGACGGCGAATCTGGGGACCAAGATCCTTGAGAATTTCCATGGCCCCGCTGCGCGGCGGATCAATGAGGAGTTTCTCGATGCGATGACCAGCGAGGACATCGCCAAGACGCTCCTGGGTAAGGTCGGCACAGCGAAATTCCGTTTGCTTGCTAAGACCATTGGCAGCAGCGTTTTCCGTGGCCAATCGGGTCAACCGGGGATCTCCTTCGATGCCCAGGACCTTGGCACCGCAGCGGGCAATGGGAAGGGTAAAGTTGCCCAGCCCGCAAAAGAGATCGGCAATGCCTTCTCCAGGTTGCGGGTCCAGGAGCGCCAGTGCCCGGCGAATCAGTACCGGATTGATGGCGGCATTGACCTGGGTGAAGACCAAAGGATGAAAGCGCAGCCGAAGCTGAAACTCTGGTAGATCATAATACAGTGCTTCGGGCTCGCCCGGACCGAGATAGCGCAGTTGCTCGGGGCCGCCTGCCTGGAGCCAGATTTGCAGCCCATGGAGTCGACCAAACTCTCGTAAGCTCCGTTCGTCTTCTGGACGAAGGTCCTCCAAGTGACGAAAGACTAGCGCCGCCACTTGCTCGCTGCAGGCTACTTCGATTTGGGGAATGCTTCGCGGTTGACTGAGCTGGGCGATCAGGGCCCGCAGATCGAGGATCCGTTCTCCCACCCGAGGGTCCAGAACCGAGCAGGATTCCATTTCGGCAACGAAGCTTGCGTGATATTCGCGAAATCCCACCAAGGCCCCGCGACTGGCAGGGACTCGCACCGAGAGTCGGGCCTTGCGGCGGTACCCCCAGCTGGGCCCGGCAATGGGGGGGAGAATCTGCGCGGGACGCACCTTGCCAAGCTGCCAGAGCTGTTCTTCCAGATGTCGTTGTTTGTGGGCTAACTGGGCGCCATTCTCCAGATGCTGCAGGCTACAGCCTCCGCAGATTCCGGCATGGGCGCAAGCCGGGGTCACCCGTTGGGCGGCGCTTTTTTGGATAGCGAGGACGCGGGCCCGATCATACCGGGGAGTGCCTTCGTAGGGCTCTACCAGCACTTGTTCACCAGGCAGCGCTCCGGCAACGAAGATCACCTTCCCTGCCTTTCTCCCCACCCCCACTCCCTCTCCATCGAGGGATTGGATCTCCAGGGTAAAGGGAGGCACACCGCGAATGGGCTTGGGACGCGTCATGAGGGCATCAGGACGGGGTTACTTGCGCACCCACTGACCACTGTTATCTTGATACCAATATCCGGCGGGGGCCTTGTTGATCCAGGCCCTGGCAAAGCTCTGCTGGATTTGTGGCGCCCATTCAGGATGACCATTGGCATCGGCAATTTGGGTGTAGAGATTTTGCAATGCCTGGTTGTACGAATCTACCAGCCCGGGCAATTGGGCGCGTTCCGCCAAACCCACGGCGTTGGCGTCATGAATGGCTACCAGCCCGTTGGCCGTGTAGCCAATGGCACCCTGGGCAAAGTAGGGCCCGAGTTGCTGGGCGAGGGACTCCACTTGCTGCTTGGCAGCAATGACTCCGGGGCTGGAGGCATTGAGGTTGGCTGCGGCTTGGGCGGGAGAGCTGATCAGGGAAAACACGGTATTGCTCAGAAAACCCAAGGCTTGCCCTGCGTTGGGATGCCAGGCGCTGGGGGCAAGGGGGGAAGGCTTTGGAGATGGAGAAGCCGTGGGGGCACTGGGTGGGACTTGCACGGTCACTTGGCCCTTCTGCGCGGCTTTGTAGACCTGGTCCACCACCTGGTCTGCCAGCTTCTGTGCCGCTGCCGCTGGGAAGTAAATGTTCACGGTCACACAAGCCGTCAAGGCAAGACTGAGGAAGGCAAGGAGCAAGCCTTGCACTCCCCTGAGGAATGTCATGTTGGGTTGCCTGATCACTTTCCCTCTCCCGTAGAGACCTGCGTTTGACCCTGGATTGCGGCATGCAAACGGGCCAACAATTCCTGCCAGTCGACGCGATGATTGTAACCGACGATGTTCACCCTGGGCAGCCCTTTTCCTTGCAGCAGAACAAATCCACCATGTGCAGTGGATCCTACCCCGGACAGCTCGGCAACGCCATCTCGCAACCGGATTCCTATTCCGAGTTTTGCATAGGCAAAATTCCGGAAGTAGCCAAGAAAAATATTTTGGAAGAAGCTGCTGACACCGCCCCCCAGGCGGGTCAACTTCTGGATGGCAGCAGCACTAATCTCTTGGGGAACGCCCGGTTGGGGATGGGTAGCCATCTGGGCGCGAAAGGCTATGGGTTGCCAGTTGAGCAAGGTGAGATCCTGGATCTGGCCATCGAGCACGCCACTGATATAGCCGACGGGAAAAACCTGGGTGAGGGGCTTGAGCTGAAGGTCATGGAGAGTCACATTGGCAGTCAAAAGGGGCGAAGAGCCAAAGAGGCCCCGGATGGCGAGCCCGGTAATCTGGATTTGCCCACCAAAGGCACGGGCAAGCAGTTGGCCATCGGTTCGTAAATCGCCCTGATGGTATTGGATGGCAGGAATGCTGGCCGAAAGACTACCCGCAAAGGGTGGCCAGCCGAAATTCCGCGTCAGCGCCCCCAGTTGGAGATCTTCCAGTTGGGCTCCCAGCAGAAACTGTGGCTGGCCGTGACTCCAACTGGCTCGCAAGCGCTCCAATTGGATCTTGCCCCCCAGGGTGGACAAGGTAACTGGTTGGCGCAACTGGCTTTGGCCGGGAAGATTCCGAAAACTGGCGCTGAGCGGACCAAAAGGGATCCCGTAGAACTTTCCCCAGAGCCAGTCCAATTGGGTAGGGGGGTTAGCACCGTGGAGGGACCAATATCCTTGGCTTTGGATGTCAGTCAGGATCAATTGACCCTGGGGATCGTGCAAATTGGCGTGGCGTAGTTGCCAGTAGATATGCTGCAGGCCTTGGGCATAGCTGGCAGACAAGAGCAGCTGACCATTGGTTTCTAGGCGATGGAGAAGGCTATTGCCGGGAAAGAGGGGACGGAGCCAGGTATGGTATAGAGGGCCCAATTGCAGATGGGCATCCGTCAGGGTGAAACCCGGGCTGCCATGCCGCGGAAGAATGGCGGTAAAATGGGCGCTTCCCATTTGTGGCCAATGAATCGTGCCCTGCCGCACTGCCCACCTGCCTTGCTGCCATTGCCAATGGGCCTGGAGGGAGACTCCGGGGCTTGGGCTTTGTAGATACCAAGGACTCCAGAGGACTTGCCCCCCTTGCCAGTGAAGCTCGACTTGCCCCTGCCAGCCCCCCGCCCCCGGTCGGGCTCCCCCGCGGATGGCCAGGCTTCCCTGTTGGGCAGCTTGCAGGCCATCGGGGCTGTTGAAGGAAAGGCCTAGTAGACGGCCTTGAAAACGAAGCCGATCCAGCTGTTGCCAGCGCTGGCCTGCGGTCCAAAGGACGCTCTGGAGGGTGCCGTCGGGATGCCAGCTGGCGGGCAGCCACCCGGCTTTGCCAAGCAGGGAGAGTGGTAGCGAACCTTGTGCCTGGGCCTGCCAGTTTCCATTCTTTCCACTATTCCAGTGGATCTGCCAATGCCCGATCAGCGACCCCTGGATCTGGGCGTGGAGGTTGGCGTTTCCCTGGTATTGGCTGATTTTTCCCTGCCATTTTCCCCACAGATTCCCCAGGGGGGTCTGCTGGATCTGTAACTGCCCTGCTAGCCCATAGGCCCCACCCTGCTCTTGGACAATGTGCCCCTGGGCCTGTAGCTGCTGCCAGGGGGAGTTGGGTGATGGCTGTAGTTGACCGCGGCCAGACCAGTGCAGGGTCTGTGGCCGGCTTGCGGACACCTGGACGCTGATCTGCCGCATGGCCACCCCAGGTCCCTGCACCTGTTGGGCCTCGATTTGGAGCAGGGGAGGGGGTGTCGGTATCATCTTTCAGGCTGGGAAGACCCCAGTGGAGAGATAGCGATCTCCACGGTCGCAGATAATGGCTACCACCAAGCCTTCCTCCAGTTCCTCAATCAATCGCAAGGCTGCCGCAACCGCTCCTCCCGAGGAAATCCCGGCCAAAATCCCCTCTTCCCGGGCCAGCCTGCGGGTCATCTCTTCGGCTTCTTCCTGGCTGACATCCAGGATTCGATCCACCATGCTCGGCTGATAAATCTTGGGGAGGTATTCCTTGGGCCAACGGCGAATGCCGGGAATTTTGGCCCCTTCACTGGGTTGGACCCCGATGATTTGGATCTTGGGCTGGACTTGGCGCAGATAGCGCCCGGTGCCCATGATGGTGCCGGTGGTTCCCATGGACGAAACGAAGTGGGTGATCTGGCCGCGGGTATCCCGCCAGATTTCGGGGCCGGTGCTACGGGTATGGGCATCGGGATTGTCGGGATTAGCGAACTGGTCCAGGATCTTGCCTTCACCGGCATGGGCCATGGCCCGGGCCAGATCGATAGCAGCTTCCATGCTCCCCTCGGCAGGAGTGAGCAGTAGCTCGGCACCAAAGGCCCGCATTACCTGCCGGCGTTCTATGCTCATGTTTTCGGGCATGATCAAGGTCATGCGCAGCCCCAGCACGGTCGCCGCCATGGCCAGGGCAATGCCGGTATTGCCGCTGGTGGCCTCGATGAGCCGATCTCCCGGTCGGATCTCCCCCCGCTCCAGGGCGCGGCGGATCATATGCAATGCCGGACGATCCTTGACCGAACCAGCGGGGTTGTTGCCTTCCAGTTTGCCAAAGAGACGCACTTGGGGCTTTTGGCAAAGCCGGCGCAGTTCGCAAAGAGGGGTATTGCCAATCCAATCTTCCAATCCAGCCATTGTTTTCTCCCAACACCATGCCTTGAGGCTAGCATTTTGCTTGCTTGGACCCAAGCATCGGGACAGTTACAATGCCTAAAATTGTTAGGAGTATTCCTATGAGTGTCGATGTCCAACCCATCCACCATCATGAGCATCATCACCATACCCAGGTCGGTTGGTTGCGTGCGAGTGTCCTTGGCGCCAACGATGGTCTCTTGTCCACCGCTGCGCTGCTTACGGGCATTGCTGCCAGTTCAGCCAGCAATCAGGCCCTGTTGCTGGCTGGGGTAGCGGCGTGGATTGCTGGAGCTTTTTCCATGGCCGCGGGGGAATATGTATCGGTGAGTTCCCAGGCCGACACCCAAAAGGCCGATCTCGCCATTGAGGCCCGCGAAATTCACAAAAACCCCGAGCTGGAATTGCTGGAGTTGACCCGGATTTATATGCATCGGGGTTTGGAGGAAAGTCTGGCGCGGCAAGTAGCAGCCCAACTGATGAATCACGATGCCCTGGCGGCCCATGCCCGGGACGAACTAGGCCTAACCGAGATGGCGGAAGCACGGCCCATTCAGGCGGCGGCAGCGTCGGGACTTTCCTTTTCTCTGGGTGCCATCTTTCCCATCTTGGCGGTCCTTTTGCTGCCGCGGGAGGAGTTGCTGGCGGGACTATACATCCTAACCTTACTCCTCCTGACGGGGCTAGGTGGCTTGGCGGCCTGGGCAGGTGGTGCCGGTGTATGGCGTGGTGCCCTGCGGGTCTTGATCTGGGGCGCCCTCTCCCTGCTGGCAACCACGCTGATCGGACACTTTTTGGGGGCCAACGGGGGGTGAACGCTCCCATCTGGCATCTCTATCCTGGCGCTGATTCCCTGGCCGATGCCTTGGCGCAGGCCATCTCTCGGATGGCTGTGGAAGCCATTGCCGCCCGGGGAGCCTTTCATCTGGTCCTCGCGGGCGGTCGAACACCAGCTGCCGCGTATGCACTGCTCCCCCAATATGGGGATCAATGGCAATCCTGGCATCTATATCTGGGCGATGAGCGTTGTCTGGCGCCGGCAGACCCCGAGCGCAACTCGCACTATTTGGCCGCACAGCCGGGGCTGGGCCAAGTCCCCATTCCTTTGCGCCATCGGCATGGCATTCCTGCGGAATTAGGGGCCGAGCAGGCCGCGCTTCGCTACGTTTCGATTCTGCCCCCCCATCCTTTCGATCTGGTGCTACTGGGAATGGGCGAAGATGGCCACTGTGCCAGTCTCTTTCCCGGCCAGGAGGAAGCTTTTGCTGCCAATGCCCCGACGGTTTTGCCGGTGCATCAAAGCCCAAAGCCCCCAGTCGATCGGGTGACTCTGAGCGCAGCCCGTCTGCGCCATACCCATGCCCTCTTTTTCCTGGTTACCGGAGCCAACAAAGCCCCCGCCATTGCCCGCTGGCGCCAGGGCGAGGATTTGCCTGCTGCCCGAGTGGGGAGCAGCGGTGCCCAAGTCTGGATCGATGCCGAGGCCTGGGGTTCGGGCCGCTAAGACTGGGATCCAGTACTGGGCGATACCCGTTGTCCCTGCTTCTGGACGATGGCCAAGGCGGTGGAGACCAAGGCCCCCACATTGCCGAGATCCGCAGGAATCACCAGGCTGGTGCCAGCCTTGGCGAGATTCCCCCATTTTTCGATGTAATCTTTCGCCAGTTGCATTTGCAAGGCCTCCATTCCACCGGGTTCTCTGGCTGCTTTGCCAATGGTGCCAATGGCTTGGGCCGTAGCTTCGGCAACCAGACGAATGGCCTGGGCCTCGCCTTCGGCGCGAAGGATTTCTGCCTGCTTGCGACCATCGGCAATATTGATTTCCTGCTGTCGTTGTCCCTCGGAAGTATTGATTTGTTGTTGGCGTTGCCCTTCGGATTTGGCAATGGTGGCCCGCTTCTCTCGCTCGGCGGTAATCTGCAGCTCCATGGCACGGATGATCTCACCGGGTGGGGTGATATCTTTGATCTCATAGCGGAGCACTTTGACTCCCCAGTTCAAGGCTGCTTCGTCCACGGCGCTCGCAACGGCGGCATTGAGGAGTTGGCGCGAGGAAAGGGCCTGGTCCAAATGGAGCTTGCCAATTTCCGAACGCATGGTGGTCTGGGCCAACTGGGTTACAGCCAGGAACGGGTTGCTGGAACCATAGGCGGCCTTCACTGCGTCGGTAATCTGCATATATAAGACACCATCCACCGTCATGGTGGTGTTGTCCAAGGAAATGCAGATCTGGGCCGGAACTTCCAGGGGGAGTTCCCGCATATCAAAACGATAGGAAACCCGATCAATGAAGGGGACAATGATATTGAGACCCGGACCCAGCACCTTGGAATAGCGGCCCAGGCGCTCGACCACCCAGGCCCGTTGCTGTGGAACGACAAGAATGGATGCGCGGAGCAGGAAAAAAGCAATGATGAGAACAATTATGATGAGGATAAGGGTGGACATGTTTCCTCCGATACGGAAGGCGGGAGTGGGGCGACATGCAGAAGATTGCCATCCCGACCGACAATAACAACCGAGCTGCCGGGGCAGATCGGGCCTTCTTGGCACTCGGGAGCGAGGATGGCGGGCCATTCGCTGCCGCGATACTGAAGACGATATTGTCCTTGGGGGTCGGGACCTTGGAGGACCAGGGCGCGTTGGCCGAGGTCCAGGTCATCGATCCCCGCTGCACGGTTGGCAAGGCGATGACGGAGGAAAGAGGCGCCAATAATAAAGAGCAGGCTGGCTCCCAAAAAGACCCAGTGCAGGGTCAGCTCCGGTAAGAGAAAGCCTGCCAGGAGGGCAAGCAAGGCTGCGAGTGCTACTGCGGCCAGATAAAAGGTGCCGGTAAAGAGTTCGGCGATGCCGGCAATGACCGCAATAAGCAGATAGATCAGCTGCATGGTGGCGTTTTTTGCAGCTGGACGTACAGGACGGATAGGGGTGGGAGGAGGAGCTCCAGGCTCTGGGGAAAGCCCATCCAAGAGATGCCTTGGCTTGGCAGGGGAGGATTGCCCAGATTGCCCCCGCCATAGGCTTCGGCATCACTATTAAAGATTTCCTGATAGACACCAGCCTCGGGGATGCCGATTCGGTAATTTTCGCGCGGCACAGGGGTAAAGTTGCAGAGGACAACAACAAAGTTCCCCTGTCGGTCCCAGCGCAAAAAGCTCAACACCGATTGCTCGGCATCGTGGCAATCGATCCACTGAAACCCGGCGCTCTCAAAATCCAATTGGTGCAGGGCAGGAATTTCTCGATGGAGCCGATTGAGATCGCGGTACAACTGCTGGATCCCCCGGTGCCAATGGATTTCCGTTAGATCCCAGTCGAGACTGGCTTGGGAGTTCCACTCTCGGCCCTGACCGAAGTCGTTGCCCATGAAGTTGAGCTTCTTGCCTGGATGGGCAAATTGATAGGCAAAGAGCAGACGCAAATTGGCAAAGCGCTGCCAGGTATCACCAGGCATTTTGTCCAGCAACGAGCCTTTTCCATGAACTACTTCATCGTGGGAAAAGGGGAGGACGAAATTTTCCGTATAGGCATAGAGCTGACCAAAGGTCAACGAGTCCTGGTGATACTTGCGATGGATTGGATCGTGTTGAAAATAGGCCAGAGTATCGTGCATCCAGCCCATGTTCCATTTCATGGAAAAGCCCAGCCCCCCCAAGTACACCGGTCGGGAGACCATGGGCCAAGCGGTGGATTCTTCGGCAATGCTCAGAATTCCAGGCCAGCGCTCGTGCAGTAGTACATTCAGTTCCCGAAGAAAATCAATGGCCTCCAGATTCTCTCGGCCGCCATAGCGATTGGGTATCCATTCGCCCTCTTGGCGCGAATAGTCGCGATAGAGGAGGGAGGCAACAGCATCGACCCGAAAACCATCGATATGAAACTCTTCCGCCCAATAACAAGCGTTGCTCAGTAGAAAATTACGGACTTCGTTGCGTCCATAATTGAAAACGTACGTTCCCCACTCCCGGTGTTCGCCCTCTCTTGGATCGGCATGTTCGTAGAGGGCGGTACCATCAAAGCGGGCCAAGCCCCAGCTATCTTTGGGGAAGTGGCCCGGAACCCAGTCCAGGATGACGCCGATTCCCTCCTGATGACATTGATCCACAAAGGCGCGGAACTGGTCGGGGTCACCAAAGCGGCTGGTGGGGGCAAAATAGCCACTGACCTGGTATCCCCAGGACTCATCCAAGGGGTGCTCCATGACTGGCAGGAGCTCCAGATGGGTGAACCCCATGTCCTTGCAGTAGCTGCATAGTCCTTTGGCAAGCTCCAGATAAGACAGGAATGCTCCATCGGGTTGACGCCGCCAGGAACCCAAATGCACCTCATAGATGCTCAGGGGAGCATGGAGCGAATCGCGGGACTTTCGCTCCTGCAGCCAGGCTGCATCCTGCCACTGGTGGCGACTGACAAAGACTCGGGCGGCAGTTTCTGGCCGGAGTTCAAAGGCCCGGGCATAAGGGTCCGTTTTGACAAATACTGTCCCGGATTCCCGGTGGCGGATCTCAAATTTATACAGGCTACCGGGAGCCAATTCCGGCAGAAAGAGTTCCCACAAACCACTGCCACCGCGAACGCGCATGGGATGCCGCCGCCCATCCCAGCCGTTGAAATCACCCACCACACTCACCCGCTCGGCATTGGGTGCCCAGAGAGCAAAGCCAATGCCAGCTATTCCCTCCAGAACTCGTTGCTGCGCGCCCAGGCCTTGGTAAGCGTCCAACCAACGCCCCTCGCCAAAAAGATGGATATCCAGCTCCCCCAAAAAAGGAGGGAAAGTATAGGGATCGTAGTACTCGTGCTCGACTTGGGTCATATCCCGCCAGCGTACTCGATAGGGCTTGGGTAATGGCGACACCGTCTGACCGACAAAGATACCCGGGGCGATGGCTGCTAATGGATGGATATGAGTATCGGTGACAATGCTGACCTGGCGTGCTCCGGGTAAAAAAACCCGCTGCACCCATCCGGATTCCATGGGTTGCTGGCCAAGCCAGGAAAAGGGATCGTGATGCCTTGCCCCCAGGATCGCTTCCTGATCAGGCCCCTGATGCAATTGTGGATCACCCATGTAGCTCCCCTCTGTAATCAATGTTCAGCATAGCACAGCCTTGCAGGAGAGGAAGGGAAATTCTCTGTGTGGGTTTGGGTAAACGGTTAGTTCTGATCGTTCTCCCGAAAGCTTTCTTCTGCCTCTTCCATCAGACTTGCTGGGTCAACATCCACACTTTCTGCTTTGGGTTTTGGTCTAGTGAAGGTCGCGAAGAGAAGTCCCAACTCGTAGAGTAGATACATGGGAATCATCAATAAGACCATGGACATGACGTCGGGGGGGCTCAAAATAGCCGAGGCCACGGCGCAAAGTAAAAAGGCATAACGGCGGCCTTTGCGCAGGGTTTCTAACTGCACAATACCAATGCGTACCAGTACCAACACCAAGATGGGAATCTGGAAGGCCAGGCCAAATGCCAAGGAAAACTTGACGATGAGGGTAAGATAATTGCTCACCTTGGGCATGGCAGTGATGTCCGTGCCCGAAAAGCTCACAAAAAAATGAAAGGCATTGGGGAAAACCACAAAATAAGCAAAGAGAATTCCGGCCAAAAAAAGGAGAAGAGACGCAAAAATCAAGGGGAAAAACAGCTGCCGCTCGTGGGCATACAGTCCTGGTGCCACAAAGGCCCAGAATTGATAGAGAATGACCGGTAGAGCCAGGACGAAACCAGCAATCAACGAAAGTTGCACGTAGGTCAGAAAGACCTCGGGCAAACTGGTATAGATGAGATGGCTACCCTTGGGTAGTACCGAGATCAAAGGTTGGGCAAGGATTTGGTAAATTTTTTGGGCAAAAGGATAAGAAAGCAAAAAACCAACGAACAGGGCAAGTACGGCATACAAAACCCGCCGCCGTAACTCCAAGAGGTGCCCAATGAAGGTGTTTTCTGAAGACTCATTCAGTTTATCAGCGGACGCCATGAAAGACCTTGCAGAGGAAAGAGAGCAGTAGTCGGGTCTTGTGACTTCCGATCAATGAAGGGTTGGTGTTTTGGTGCCCGATGTGAGACTGGTTTCGCCAACTCCCTCCAGAGGCGGTAAGGGAGTCTTGATCGTAGGATCAGCAGCCTTGGGCAAAGTCTCGGCTTCCGTGCCATCGATTGATTTGGGGGATTCCGGAAGCAAAACCTCGTTCAGGTCCTCTTGCAGTTTTTTCGCCTCCTGCAAAGGTTCTGTGGCAAGATCCTTGAGTTGGCTCGCTTCTTTGCGCATCTCTTCCAGCAGCAGTTGCTGCTCCACTTCGGAACGAACGTTTTGCGCAGTACGGCGCAAATAGCCATACCACCGGCCAGCGCTGCGGGCCAATCCCGGCAATTTTTCCGGGCCCACTACCAATAAGGCAATGACTGCCAGCAGTGCCAGTTCCCCAAAACTGAAGTCAAACATAGGGAATCAGCCTTGATGAACCTTTTCCTGTTCCTTCTTGGCCACTTCCGCATCGATGGTATGACCGATGGCAGCTTCTTTTTCTTTCTTTTCCTCTTCCTCGCGGACTGCGGAGCGAAAGCCTTTGATGGCGGAACCCAGATCCGAGCCAACATTGCGAAGTTTCGCCGTACCGAACAGGGCAACGACAATCAACAAAATAATGATCAAATGCCAAATACTGAATGCGCCCATTGTACCTCTCCTTCCCTTTCGGGACTGTCGCACACGACTACTCTTAGACCATAGTCAAGCCCATACCTGCCGTCAAGGCAATTGACGTGCAGCCTTTTCGGCAATGCCCGAAACCCCTTCCCTTCGCTGCAATTCCGCCAATACTTGCTCTAATTGCAAATTCCGTTCCGTCAGGGCCACCAAAAAGTGAAAGAGGAGATCCGCCCCTTCGGCCAAGACTGGCTGCGGTTCGGGATTCTTGCAGGCCAACAGAAATTCCGTGGCTTCTTCCCCCACCTTTTTCAGCACCCGATCCCGTCCCCCCTGGAGCAATTTGGCCACATAGGACTGTGCCGGATCGGCCTGCCGCCGTTGCTGGATAATACGCTCCAGTTCTTCCAGGAAGCTGCCAACGGGTGCAGGACAATCTTGCCAATGCTCCCCATGGGCTTCGCGAAAGAAACAGGTCTCGGCCCCCGTATGACAGGCTGGACCTTTTTGCCGTACCCGCAGCAATAACGTATCCCCATCACAGTCCAGATAGATACCCTGGAGGTGCTGGACATGACCGGAGCTCTCTCCCTTGCGCCAGAGAGACTGTCGGGAGCGGGACCAATAGATCCCCCTTCGTTCCCGGATGCTGAGGCGCAGTGCCTCAGCGTTCATCCACGCGAGCATCAGGACCTTGCCCGTAAGAACATCCTGGGCAATGGCCGGAACCAAGCCATCGGCATTCCACTGAACGGCTTCCAGAAAGGCATCGGGAGGAAGAGAGAGATCCATAATTTCCTTATACGCAAAGAAGCAATGGGTTGGATGCGCTACCCGTCCATGCGCATGGGCAGGCCACGGGCAGCAAGGCTCGCCTTGACCTCGGCAATGCGAAATTGTCCAAAATGAAAGACGCTGGCGGCCAAGACGGCATCGGCGTGTCCCTCTTCGATCCCTTGGGCAAAATGTTCCAGGCTCCCGACCCCCCCCGAGGCAATGACGGGTACGGGGACGGCATCGGCAACGGCCCGAGTGAGCGCAAGATCGAAACCTTGGCCGGTGCCATCGCGGTCCATGCTGGTGAGCAGAATCTCGCCAGCCCCCGCCGCGGCCATCTGCTGGGCCCACGCCACGGCCTCGAGGCCCGTTGACCGACGCCCCCCATGGGTAAAGACTTCCCAGTGATCGTCCACCCGACGGGCATCGATGGCCACGACGATGCAGGAGTTGCCAAAGCGTTGGGCGGCCTGGTGGACCAGCTCGGGCTGCTGGACCGCAGCGCTATTGATGCTGACCTTGTCGGCACCGGCCAGGAGGAGGGTGCGAATGTCTTCGAGGCTGCGGACCCCGCCGCCCACGGTGAGGGGAATGAAGACCTGGGCGGCGACGGCGGCGACCACGTCGGCCATGGTCTTTCGTCCTTCGTGACTGGCCGAAATGTCCAGAAAGGTCAGTTCGTCGGCCCCTTCGGCGTTATAGCGGGCCGCCGTTTCGACTGGATCACCAGCATCACGCAGGGAAACGAACTGCACGCCCTTGACTACCCGCCCCTGATCGATGTCCAGACAAGGTATGATGCGTTTACTCAGCATCAGGCATCCAACTGTCGTTGGGCAGAGGAAAAATCCAGGCTACCTTCGTACAGCGCTCGCCCCGAAATGGCACCAAGGATACCGTCTTCTTCATAGGCTTTGAGAGCGAGTAATTGTTCGAGATTGGCGATTCCTCCCGAGGCGATGACTGGCACCGGAATGGCCCGGGCCAGCGCGACGGTGGCTTCGATATTGGGTCCGCTCATCATTCCATCCCGACTGATATCGGTGTAAATGATGGCATCAATGCCATCATGGACAAAATGCTGGGCCAGATCGATGGGGTCGTGGCGAGAGAGCTTGGACCAGCCCTCGGTGGCGACCTTGCCATCCCGGGCATCAATCCCGACAAAAATATGACCGGGAAAGGCGAGGGCGGCGTCCGCCACGAATCCTGGCGCCTTAACCGCCTGGGTGCCGATGATGACATAGCGTACCCCAGCATCCAGATAGCTCTCAATCTGTTCTTCGGAGCGAATTCCTCCACCTACCTGGATTTCGAGATCGGGAAAGCTTTGGGCAATCTGTTGAATGACGGCGGCATGCACCGGCTCACCACTGACGGCGCCATCGAGATCGACAATATGCAGGCGACGGGCGCCAGCATCCACCCAGCGGCGAGCGGTGGCGACGGGATCTTCGGAAAAAACCGTATGGTCATCCATGCGCCCTTGGCGGAGACGAACACACTGTCCACCCTTCAGGTCGATGGCCGGAATCAATAGCATCGTTGCTTTCCTCCCTGCTTTTTAGTCGATGCCACAGCTACTACTTCCACAATCCCCATTCCATTGCAGAAAATTGCCGAGCAGACGAAGGCCCGCAGTACCGCTTTTTTCGGGATGACACTGTAGGGCAAAGAGATTTTCGTGGGCAACAGCTGCACAAAAAGGAAAACCGTAGTCCGTACAGGCCACCAACAGGTCGGGGTGGGCAGGTTCTACGTAATAGGAATGGACAAAATAAAAATGGGCGTCCTGGGGAATGCCAGCAAAAAGGGGGTGGACCGCCAGCTGGTGCAGCTGATTCCAACCCATGTGGGGGACTTTGCGGGGGCGCCCTTCGCTATCTTGTAAGACCTCTTCGGGAAAAGGTAGAACACGGCCGGGAAGGATGGCAAGTCCCCCATGCTGGCCATGTTCCTCACTGGATTCCATCAGGGCCTGCATGCCCAAACAAATACCGAGAAAAGGCCGATGCTGGGCTGCCATGCGCAAGAATTCGTCCAATTCCCGTTCCGCAAGAGCCTGCATACAGTCCCCAAAAGCTCCGACTCCCGGAAAAATCAGGCGATCGCAGCTGGCGAGTTCGTTGGCTTTGCTGCTGATCACTGCCTTGGCCCCCAGATATTCTACTGCCTTGGCCACCGAATAGAGGTTGCCCATCCCGTAGTCCACAATCCCAACGGTATTCATTGGGACAAGGTGCCCTTGGTGCTGGGGACCCTATCCCCCAAGCGGGGGTCGCATTCGACGGCCATGCGCAGGGCACGCCCGCAGGCCTTAAAAAGGGTTTCGGCAATATGGTGGGCGTTGCGCCCCCGCAGATTGTCCAGATGGAGGGTGACCTGGGCGTGATTGACAAAGCCCTGGAAGAACTCCTGCAGGAGATCCACATCGAAGTTACCAATCCGGGCCCGCGGAAAGTCCACGGCATACAGGAGCCCAGGGCGGCCGGAGAGGTCCACTACCACTCGCGACAGGGCCTCGTCCAGGGGTACATAGGCATGTCCGTAGCGGGTCAGTCCGGCCTTGTCACCCACTGCCTTGGCAAAGGCTTGACCCAGGGTGATGCCGATGTCCTCCACCGTATGATGGGCATCGATTTCGAGATCTCCGTGGGCCTTGATCTGCAGATCGAAAAGACCGTGCCTCGCAATTTGGTGCAGCATGTGATCGAGAAAGGGGAGTCCCGAGTGCAGATCGGCTTGGCCGCTGCCATCCAGGCAGAGGCGGACGAAGATCTGGGTTTCCAGGGTGTCGCGGCGGACTTCGGCGATCCGACTCATAATAGGGCTTCCAGGGCGTTCAAAAAGGCGTCGTTTTCGGTGGACGTACCCACGCTGACCCGTAGATGGTCGCCGAGACGGGGGTGTCCTGTAAAGGACTTGATGAGAATGCCCGCTTGCTTGAGTCCGGTATGGATCTGTGCGGCCCGGCCGGGGAGGGTGAAGAGCAAGAAATTGGCTCGACTGGACCAGACCTTCACTCCCAAGGCGTCCAGACGCTCCCACAAGCGCTGCCGTTCGGCGACGATGGCCTGGGCCTGTTGGGCAAAGACCTCGGCATGTTGCAGGGCAAAGGCCGCACTGCGTTGGGTCAGCACATTGATGTTGTAGGGCAAACGCAACTTATCCAACTGTTCAATCCATTCTTGGGGCCCCGCGAGGTAGCCCAGGCGCAGTCCGGCCAGTCCTTCTTTGGAGAGGGTGCGCAACAGCAGCAAATGGGGCCAGCGGCCCAGATACGGGGCAAAGCTTTCCCCACTGAAGGGGAAATAGGCCTCATCGATGACCACCAGGCCCGGTGCGGCCGCCACGATGGCCTCCAGACTGGCCGTCGGAAACAGCTGGCCCGAGGGGTTGTTGGGACAATCCAAAAAGACCAACGCCGGTCGCCAGCGCTCCATGGCCGCCAAGAACGCCTGCAGATCCAATTGGAAATCCTCATCGAGGGCAACGCTTTGATAGGGGACGCCAAGCTGGGCCGCAAGGATTCGGTACATGACAAAGCTCGGGTCGACGCCCAGGATGGGTCGTCCCGAACCGGCCACGGCGGTAATGAGGATCTGGATGAGTTCATCGGAACCATTGCCAAGCATCATTCCTAACCCTTCAGGGATCTTGCCATGGGCAGCCAGGGCCTCGTGCAGGGCGGTGGGACGGGGGTCGGGGTAGCGATGGAGCGGACTGTCGGCGAGGGTCTGGAGCCACAAGGGACGCAGCTCGGCAGGAAGAGGATAGGGATTTTCCATGGCGTCGAGCTTGATGAGCCCGCGGCTATCGGCCACGGCATAGGCAGCTGCCGACAGGACGCTGGGACGCAGGAGGCTTGCTGGTAAGTCGTGGGTGCTCATGACTGGGTACGGGCTGCGGCCGAGCGGGCGTGGGCAGTCAAGCCTTCCGCTTCGGCCAGGCTTTTGGCCAACTGTCCAAGCCGCTTTGCCCCCGGAAGACTGGCTTCGATGAGACTGGTGCGTTTGATGAAGTCATAGACCCCCAGTGGCGAGGAAAACCGCGCACTACCGCCGGTAGGAAGCACGTGGTTGGGACCAGCCACGTAGTCGCCCAGGGCTTCGCAAGTGTATTTGCCAAGGAAGATAGCCCCGGCATTGTGGATCTTGGGCAGGAGCTCACGGGGGTTGGCAACGGCCAGTTCCAGGTGTTCTGGGGCAATGGCATTGGCAAGCTGGCAGGCCTCTTCGGCATCCCGGGTCAGAATCAGGGCGCCCCGATGCTGCCAACTAGCGCGCGCAATGGGTGCCCGGTCCAGTTCCGTGAGGGACGCTTCCACCGCCTGGGCGACGGCCTCGAGATGGGCTTCGTCCCAGCCAATCAAGATGCTTTGGGCAATTTCATCATGCTCGGCCTGGGACAGGAGATCCCAGGCAAGCCATGGAGCGGGCGCAGAGCCATCGCTCAAGACCAGGATTTCGCTGGGTCCCGCGATCATATCGATGCCAACCTTGCCAAACACCATCCGTTTGGCCGTAGCCACATAAATATTGCCCGGTCCGACAATCTTGTCCACGGCGGGGACCAGCTCCGTACCATAGGCCAGGGCGGCAACTGCCTGGGCACCGCCCAAGCGAAAAACCCGATCCACACCGGCAATGGCAGCGGCCGCCAAGACCCAAGGATTGATTTCGCCCTTGGGAGTAGGCACGGTCATGATGATTTCCCTTACTCCGGCCACTTTGGCAGGTACGGCATTCATCAGTACCGAGCTCGGGTAGGCTGCCTTGCCACCGGGTACATAGATCCCGACCCGATCCAAAGGTAGAATCCGTTGGCCAAGGCGCGTTCCATCGGGCTCCTGGATTTCCCAGGACTCGGTGATTTGATGCTGATGATATTTTTGGATGCGCGCTGCTGCCTCGCCGAGCGCCTTCCGATCGTCGGCAGAAAGTCCGTGGAGGGCCTCGTCCCATCGGCTACGAGGGATTTCCAGGTCTTGGGGATGGGTCAGGGAAAGCCCGTCAAAGCGGGCGGTATAATCCAGCAGTGCGGCATCGCCGCGGGTTTGCACCTGGTGGAGAATATCTCGTACCCGGCCCTCGACCTCGGCATCGCCGCTGGCCTCCCAGCCATGCAGTGAACGAAATTTTTCCAGGAAATCCGGATCTCGGGTATGCAGACGCTTCATGACGGGATCGTTGCCTCCAATTTCTGGATGAGGTCTTCAATAGCGGGCCCTTTGCACTTCATGGCGGCAGGATTGACCACCAAACGGCTGGAAATGGGCATAATTTCTTCCACTTCTACCAGGCCGTTTTCGCGTAGGGTACGCCCAGTGGACACCAGGTCCACGATCCGATCGGCCAGTCCCACCAAGGGTGCTAACTCCATGCTGCCATAGAGCTTGATGATTTCGGTCTGGATTCCTCGGGATTGAAAAAACTGTTTGGTGATGCGGGGATATTTGGTAGCGATCCGGACCCGCTCCCAAGATTCGGGACGATCGGCGGCAGCCAGGGCGGCCGGTTCGGCCACGGACATGCGGCAGATGCCGATGCGCAGGTCCAAAGGTTCATAGAGGGCCAGATTTTCCTGCTCCAGCAGCACATCCTTGCCGGCGATGCCCAGGTCAGCGGCCCCCCAGCTCACATAGGTCGGCACATCGCTGGCGCGGATCACCAAGAAGCGGACAGAGGGGTCGGTGCTCGGCAGGATGAGCTTGCGTGAGCGATCGGGATCTTCGCTAAGTTCGATGCCGGCAGCCGCAAAGAGGGGTATGCTTTCGTCGAGGATGCGGCCTTTGGATAGGGCAATGGTGAGGTATTCGTTCATGCGGCCTTGCCACTTTGCATTCGTACCCGGCGAATATCGGCCCCAATGGCCCCCAATTTTTCCTCGATGACCTCATAGCCCCGATCCAGGTGGTAGATGCGGTCAATGAGGGTTTCTCCCTCGGCAACGAGGCCTGCCAAAACCAAGGAGGCTGACGCCCGCAGGTCCGTTGCCATCACCGGGGCTCCCTGCAGTTTCTCGACGCCGCGGACCAGGGCGGTATTGCCATGGATTTGAATCTGCGCCCCAAGCCGTTGCAGTTCGGAAACATGCATGAAGCGATTTTCAAAGATGGTTTCGCTGATCATGGCGCTGCCCTCGGCAATACTATTCAAGGCCATGAATTGGGCTTGCATATCCGTGGGAAAGGCCGGGTGAGGAGCCGTGCGAATGTCCACAGGCTTGGGTCGTTGGGTCATGCGCAGCCGAATGGCCTCGTTTTCTTCCTGAATTTCGGCCCCCGCTTCTTGCAATTTGGCCAGCACACTCTCCAGGAGGCGAGGGTCTGTCCGGCGCAGATAGACATCACCGCGGGTCATGGTTGCGGCAACCAGGTAGGTTCCGGTTTCGATCCGATCGGGTAGTATCTGGTGTTCACCACCGTGGAGCTTCTCCACCCCTTCAATTTCGATGATGGAAGTACCGGCTCCACGGATGCGGGCCCCAAGGGCATTGAGCATCCGGGCCAGATCCACTACTTCGGGTTCCCGCGCTGCATTTTCGATGCGGGTCTGACCTTCGGCCAGGGTGGCGGCCATCAGGAGATTTTCGGTACCGGTGACCGAAACCATATCCATGACGATGGTTGCACCCCGCAATCTCCTTGCCCGGGCCTTGACGAAACCGTCTTCGAGCCGGATCTCAGCCCCTAGGGCGGCAAGACCCGACAAATGTACGTTGACCGGTCTGCTGCCGATGGCGCAACCCCCAGGCAGGCTCACCTCGGCCGCGCCGTGGCGGGCGAGTAAGGGCCCCAAGACCAGGATTGAGGCCCGCATGGTCTTGACCAATTCATAGGGCGCCACCAAGGAGTGGAGATTGGTAGCGTCTACCTGGACGCCCAGCTGCTCGTCCACCATGACGCGGGCGCCCAGACAGCTCAACAACTCCAGCGTGGTGGTGACGTCCCGCAGATGGGGTACGTTACGCAGGGTCACGGGTTGCCGCGCCAGGATGGTGGCCGCTAGGCAAGGCAGCGCGGCATTTTTGGCGCCAGATATCCGCAACTCACCACATAGAGGACCATTCCCCCGGAGCAGGAGTTTGTCCACCGTCGATCAGCCTTGGACCTTGGCTACCAATTTCTGCAGCTCACCTTGTTGGAACAGGTCTGCCAGAATGTCGGCGCCGCCCACAAATTCGCCATTGATGTAGAGTTGCGGAATGGTTGGCCAGTTGGAAAACTTTTTGATTCCATCACGGATTTGCGGGTCGGCAAGGACGTCAACAGTGAAGAGTTCCTTTACGCCTGCCTGCTGCAACAACTGGATGGCCCGGGCAGAAAAGCCGCATTGGGGGGCCCGAGGACTGCCTTTCATATAGAGAGCAATGGGGTGTTTCTGCACTTGATCGCGAATAATGTCTTGAATGTCGGCCACGGTACACCTCGCTACAATGGGGAGAGAAAACCTTAGTTCTGCGGGTTCGACTCGGTTGGAGTCAACGTGCGGAGCTGAAGGGCATGAATATCCTCGCGCATTCGGTCTCCCAGACAGGCATAGACCAATTGATGGCGCTGGACGAGAGACTTGCCGGCAAATTGTTCGGCAATGACGATGGCCTCAAAGTGGGCACCATCGTCTCCCAAGACCTGTACTTTGGCGTTGGGGATTCCTTGTTCGATGAGTTGGCGAATGGTTTGTGCTTGCATCATGGGAGTATGTTACCGGAAAAAAGTACATTTGTGACCTCAAGGGCGTAACTTGTATCCCCGTTGCAGGAGATGCCATGCCCAGAAGGCGCTGATCAGGAAAAAGGCCGCGGCAACCGCCAGGCTGAGGAGGATGGATACATCTGCTTTGCCAAAGAAGCCATAGCGAAAGCCATCGACAATGTAGAAGAAGGGGTTGACCAGGGAGAGTTGCCGCCAGATCCCAGGCAGGCTGGCCACCGAGTAGAAGACCCCCGCCAAAAAAGTGAGCGGCATGATCAGAAAATTTTGAAAACCGGCAATCTGGTCGAACTTCTCTGCCCATAGCCCGGCGATGATTCCCAGCGCCCCCATGCCACCTGCTCCGAGAATGGTAAAGAGCAGAATCCACCAGGGATGCTCAATGGGGAGCCGGAGAAAGAGTATGGCCAGGAGGAGAATGGCCAAGCCGACCACGGCACCACGGACTATGGATGCGGCGGTCATGGCCAGAAAGATTTCCAGTGGGCGAAGGGGGCTCAACAAGAGAAAGATGATATTCCCGGTGACCTTGGCCTGAATCAGGCTGGAAGAGCTGTTGGCAAAGGCATTCTGGAGCACCGACATCATCATCAGGCCAGGGACGATGAAGGCCATATAACTCACCCCAGGATAAATTTGCGTATGGTTACCCATGGCATGACCAAAGACCAACAGGTAGAGGAGGGTGGTTACCAAGGGGGCGGCAACGGTCTGCAACCAGACCCGGGCAAAGCGCAGGACTTCCTTGCGAAAGAGTGTCCACACGGGTACCCAAGCAAAAGACGGTAAGGAGGGTTGCGTCGCTGGCTCCGCAGCTCCGCTACGGTGTCCTGGGAGAGCGGTCGGGAACTGGTCAGACATCCTGACTACGGAGGCTAGGGTCGAGAATTTCGACATAGGCCCCATCGCGGATCCGCCGCTGCCATTCCGCTAGGCGTTCGCGGGCAATGCGATTGAACAGTTGCATGCGCGCCACGGATTCCATTTGCGCGTCGTCCAGCGGGGCCTGACGCTGGCCCTGGGATTGAAGGATATAGATATCTTCACCCACTTGAACAGGGCTGCTGACATTGCCTGGCTGCAGGCTCAACAGGGTGCGTTCCAACAAGTCTGGCAGGGCGCCCGGGCCCACCCATCCCATTTCACCGCCTTTGGCTGCTGTCTGTTGATCTTGACTATAGCGCTTGGCCAGATCACTGAAACTGACCCCTGCTTGTAAGGACTCTTCAATGTCTTTGGCTTGTGATTGGGCCACCTGCTCTTGCAGTCCCTTCCCTGCATGCAGCACGATCATGGCGGCTTTGACCTCGGTCACCGTGGGAGTTTCGTGCCTGGTGTCGAGAAGCTTGAAGATGTGAAAGCCGGTGCCACTGGGAATGACCGGGCTGATCTGACCGGGCTTGAGCTTCAGTAAGCTCTGACTCACAGCGCTCGGCAGCTCGGCTGCCTTCACCCAACCCAGCCGGCCTCCTTGGAGCGCATCCTGGGCACCACTGACTTCCGTAGCCAAACGACTGAAGCTCGCACCATCTTCCAGCTTTTCATGAACTTGCTGGGCGGCGCGTCGGACCTCGGTTACGGCCTCAGGACTCGGATCAGCAGGGAGGGGCAGAAAGATCTGCTGCAGCTCAAAACTAACCCCCGCGATTTCCTTGAGCTGATGGGCAAAGGTTTTGATCTCGTCCTTGTCCAGGTGGATCCGGCCCTCCACCTCCTGTTGTTGGAGACGATCCACCAGGATCCGATCTTTCAGGGTATCAACGAATTGTTCCCAGGACTGGCCTTGTTGACTCAAGGCTTGGCGAAGTTGGTCGGGAGTCAGGTGGTTGGCTTGGGCAATGTTGGCGATGGCCTGATCCAGCGTTCCTTGATCTACCTCCACTCCCAAGCGCTTGGCCATTTGCAACTCGACATCTTGCTGGATCATCTGTTGCAGAACCTGCCGGCGGAGCACGGAATCGGGCGGCAGCTGACCAGGATTCTGCTTTTCCAACTGGGCCTTGATGGCATCGACGCGCTGGGATAGTTGCAAAGAGGTAATGATTTGATCGTTGACCACCGCTACGACCTTGTCGAGGTAGTCGAGATTGTCTGGGAGTGGCTTGTTTGCGGGAGCAACGGCAGATTGTTCGGAGTAGACCTGGCTTCTGGCCTTGGGGGACGGGGCAAGAAGGGAGTCCCGGTTGAGGAACGGGGTAGCGGCAAGGCTGGTACCGGCAAAGGTTGCTAACAGCAAAGCAATGGTCAAGCGAATGCGGGACATCAGAACTCCATGCTGGCACCGGGAACATACTGATCCAGGAATCCACGAGAATTCCCGATACTGGTCAGCCCCCGAAGCACAATTTCCAGATAGACGGCGTTGTTGGTTTGACCACCCAAAAGAATTTGATGGAAAACCACGAACTGGGCCGTCCAGCAGCCACCATCATAGCCGATCCCCAAGAGCTGCTCCAGAGGCTTGTCATTTTGTAGGTCATATTGGTAGCTACCCAGGAATCGCCACTGGCGACCAATGGGAACTGCTGCGGATACCCCAGTCTGATGGACGAAACCATGGGTGTAGCGGTAATCGAGATTCAATACCGTGCCGTGGGGAGCCAACCATTGGGCACGGAAATCCATCCGCTCCAGATGCTTCCAGTCCGCATTGGTCTCCGAGCTCGCCAGGAGGTTCAAAGTGGGCAGAGGGGCATATTGGGCTTGCCAAAAATAGTTGGAGCGGGCGTTTTGGGAAACGATATCGCCAGCCAGGTTGATCTGTTTGCTGTTGAAGTACTGAATTTGCCCAATGGCAGCACTCCATAATTGCCGACTGCTGGCGGTGTATCCGGTACCTTGGAATCCGTAAGCCAGCTGATTGGCGGCATTGATGCGGTCGCTGCCATCATAGAGGCTATTGTCGGTGAAGATGCTGGGAAAATTCTGAAAGGGTTGGCTCGTGTCGAAGAGCGGAATTTGATTCTGGGCCTGCAAAGGGATGTACAGATATTTGAAAAGGGGTTGCAGGACGATGCTGCTGCCATCGCTACCGAAGCGCACAAAATTCAAACCTCCTTTGAGGCTTAGAGCCGGGAGGCTGCGATTGATGGAGCGGGCATAGGAAGGTCCATTGCGCTGGATCTGATAGTGGCTGTAGTACAGTCGGGCCTGTGGTTCCAGAAAACCCCACGCCCGACTCCATTTCCAGCCAAGGGTTGGGGTGAGATCCAGACGCTGACCAATGGGTCCGGTACTAGCATAGAAGTAATTGAAATTGCTGCGCCAGTCAAAGTATCCAGAGTCAGCTAGGCGCCAATACCCATTGGCATAGACATAGGGTAACTGCGCGTAGGGTGCCGACCCTCCTTGGGCCAGTTCTTGATAATCCTGTAGTGCCACCCCAGCGTTCAGGTTGTTGCTGCCATAGCTAATGGTGGCCGTCGAGGTCAGATAAGGCGCATTGCCCACCCCACCCAGATATCCCCCGTTGAATTGGGTCACCCCCGCCAAGTCGGCAAGAAAGTTGCGATAACTGACGCGATTGAGATTGACATTGAGCTGCAAACCGTCTCCCAGATTTTGCTGGTGTTGCCAGGAAATGGCCCAAACCGTACTGTCGGTGAGTTTGTCGTTGGGGAGCAGATCGAGTAACAAGGTCCCCGAATAACGGGGCTCCAGATAGCGAAATTGGTTTTGGAGGAGGACCCCGCGTTTGCTCAAGCCCTCCACCGTGAGGGTGTCATCGAGATTGCTGGCGATATCGAAATAGTACGGCACGCCCAGGGTTAGGCCATTGATGGTCGAGCTCCCCAGGGTTGGTGGTAAGAAACCCGAATGGCGCGCCAAGGGAAAATTAAGGTAAGGCAACCACAAGACCGGCAGACCGAACACATCCAAGGTCGTATTGCGGGTTGCGATATATTGATCGTTCTGATTCAGGTCCAGCTGCTGGCTCCACAGCTGCCAGGCGGGAATTCGTCCATGGCAGGTCGTGTAGCATGCCTCATTGAGTCGATATCTTCCCTTGCCGAGTTCTTGCCCTTGCAGGGCATGGCCGTGACCGTCCTGGCTGGGCAGCTCATAGCGCGGGGCAAAGACAATACCCTGATTGGCGCGCACTTTGAGCTTGGCCTTGGGGGCATTGGTGACTAGGCCTGGACTGACCAGATGGACATGGCCCTGGGCGATGATCTCGTCACTGTTTTGATCGTAGTGCGCCGAATCGGCATAGAGCTTGCGATCGCCGTAGAGGACCTCCACATGCCCTGTTGCTGTCCAGTGGCCACTCCCGATGCCATGGATCTGGTCGGCATAGAGGGTGACTGGACTGCCATTGGCGCGTGCCAGGGTGGGCAAGGCACAGAGCAGTGCCATGACTACGGTCAAGGTCCGTGCGCGCATGGGGCAAGGGCCAGCGGCCATCCTGTGCATCCTGGGGCTAGGCATAGGCCCGTAAAATCGCACAGAATGTGCAAATGTCGCAATCTCCCTTTGCCTCCCCTGGCTCCCAAGCCCATGATCGCTGGTTGCACAGCCAGGGTGTGGATCCCCATACCCTCATCCCTTTGCCAGGAGACGCCAGTACGCGCCGATACTTTCGCGCCGAACCGGGGCGGATATTGGCCTGGGTTCCCCAAAGTTTGGGTCCACCGGGACTTCCACGCGCGCAATTTGTTCTTGTATGCCAACGAGTTGGTGATGATTGATTTTCAAGATGCGGTCCTTGGACCATGGACCTATGATTTGGCCTCCTTGCTCTGGGACCGCTACTGGGACTGGGGTAGGGAACGGCGCGAGCTATGGATCGAAACGTATCGCAATCGCTTGCAAGGCCGGGGATTCCCGGTGCCCAACGCCCAACTTTTTCGTAAGCAAACAGAGCTTTTGGCCCTGCAACGGAATCTGAAAATCCTCGGGATCTTTTGTCGTTTGGCCTATCGGGATGGCAAAAGGGAGTATCTCCAGTTTTTGCCGCGTTTTTGGACCTACTTGTGGGATCTGCTGGCTGGCCTGCCCGATGGCCATGTCCTGCAGCAAGTGTTTGCGCCATGGGCACCCGATTCCAGGCCGTAATTCTGGCTGCGGGCAGGGGCGAACGCTTACGTCCCTGGACGGACCATCTGCCCAAGCCGCTCTTGAGTGTGGCTGGTCGTCCGGTGATCGTTCACCATCTCGACGCCCTGGCTCGCGCTGGGTGTGAACGGGTGTTCATCAATATTTCCTACCTGGGGGATTTGCTCCCCCGATTTTTGGGCAGACAGTGGACAGGAATGACTTTGGAGTACAGTGACGAGCGATCTGAGCGCTTGGAAACGGGAGGGGCTTTGGTAGCGCTGGCAGAGCAGTTGGGCACGGGTTTCTTCCTGCTGCTCAATGGGGATGTGCTGTGTGACTATCCCCTCATCGGGCTGTGGCAGCAGGCAGAGCCGGGGCTCGTGTTGGTGGACAATCCCCATTGGCATCCCCAGGGGGATTTCAGTATTTGCCAGGATCGCGTCCACAACCCCCAAAATGGCAACCAGACCTTTACCTATGGAGGCATGGCAATGTTGTCGGGGACCTGGCTATTGGAGAGGGCTCCGGGAGTGGCGCCCTTGACTCCCTGGTTGCGAGAATGGGCCCAAAGGGAATGGTTGCGGGCCTATCCGCATCAGGGTGCCTGGTTTGATATGGGAACCCCCGAACGCTTGGCATGGGCCAGACAGAGTTGGAGATCGGCAGATGCAATTTGATGAAAGGGAGGTCAAAAGCTGGGTCCAGCCCACGCCAGAACAGCTTTGTCATTGGCGAGTGCACTGGAACAGTCTGATGGACATGGCCCTTTGGGAAGACCTGAAAAGTACTCAGCTCGGTGCCATGGGTAAATTTCGCAAACGCGTTCTCGATCTTGGGGAAAAGATTCGTTCCTATACTGCGGATCGGGGGTGGATTCCCCATCCCAGAGAGCAAATCAAAAACTGCTTGAGTAGCGGCTTGCAACTGCGGGAATCCCTGGACAAGGTCCAAGAAAGCATTGCTTTGCTTGATGGCGGGGGGGCACTCGTGCCACTGCGCAGCTTATGGGATACTTTGGCAGGGGAATTGCAGGCAGATCTGCGCCAGCGCGAGCAGGCACTGGTGGCGATGCTCGATCGTCAATACGAGGAAGAAGTCTAATGTCATGGATTATAAGAAATCGATGAAGCTCATTTATGCATTGATCTTCATTGGTGCGGCTGGTTTTTTGCTGCTCTTTTACTTGGCTGATCGCCCAACGATATTGGCAGGCTCCCCCCAGCAAGGAACGGTGGAATGGTATCGCTCCCACCCAGACGCCTTGGCTGCCGAAAATCTCAAGTGTTGGAAATTGCTGCAAGAGACCTCTTTTGCCGAGGTGGACCAAGTCATGGCGAAGCATCCGGAATGTCACCAGGCCTACCTGGCCAGCAACAACGATGGCTGAACCTTTCGTGGACCCTACGGCGCTACTGCGTACCGGTCGGGCAACCCTGCGGCTGGAGCGGGAAGCCCTTTGTGCACTGGAAGAGCGGCTCGATGATAGCTTTGTTCGCGCTTGTGAACTCCTGCTGGCCTGCCGTGGTCGGATTGTGGTCAGCGGGATGGGCAAATCCGGCATCATCGGCAAAAAAATTGCCGCTACCCTGGCGAGCACCGGCAGCCCCGCTCTCTTTCTCCATCCCGCAGAAGGCAGCCATGGGGACCTTGGGATGCTCACTCGCGAGGATCTGCTGCTGGCACTTTCCAATTCCGGGGAAACGGCGGAGCTGCTCGCCATCCTGCCGGTGGTCAAACGCTTGGCTGTTCCGTTGATTGCGCTGACTGGGAGACCCGATTCCACTCTGGCCCAACGGGCAGATGTCCATCTGGACTGTGCCGTGGCGCGGGAAGCCTGTCCCCTCAATCTCGCTCCCACGGCTTCTACGACCGCTTCTTTGGCCATGGGCGATGCCCTCGCCATGGCCTTGCTCGAGGCGCGAGGCTTTTCTGCTGAGGATTTCGCCCTTTCCCATCCAGGTGGTGCCCTGGGTAAACGACTCCTCTTGCGTGTTGACGATCTCATGCGGCGGGATGAACAGCTGCCCAAGGTGAGAATCGGGACCCTGCTGCACGATGTCATTCTCGAGATGAGTGGCAAGGGGATGGGGATGACGACTGTGCTCGATCAGGAGGGGCGCCTGCTTGGGATTTTTACCGATGGTGACCTGCGGAGAGCCATCTCCGCCCGTCCCGACCTTTGGGAACGTCCCATTGACCACTTTTACCATTCCAAGCCTTTGTGCATTGGCGCGGATGCTCTGGCGGCCGAGGCCGTTGCCCAGATGGAAGCGCACCAAGTGACCGTATTGTTGGTGTGTGGTCCGGACAGCGAGTTGCTGGGTGCCATTAGTATGCATGATTTACTGCGCGCGGGGGTTGCATGAACTTTGTGGAGCGTTGTGCCCGGGTACGCATGCTGATCCTGGATGTGGATGGTGTTCTTACGGATGGACGGCTGATCTTTGATGCGGAAGGGCAGGAAAGCAAGGTTTTTTCTGTGCGCGACGGATATGGCATTCGTCTGCTCCAGGACCATGGGGTGGAAGTGGCCATGATAACCGCTCGGTACTCGGCGGCCTTGGCCCACCGCGCACGGGACTTGGGGATTCGCCGCGTCTATCAGGGTAGCCTCGACAAGATGGTGGCCTATACGGAGCTCCAGGTGGCCAGCGGCTTACCCGATGAGGCCGTGGCCTACATGGGCGATGATCTGATAGATCTTCCCATTTTACGTCGGGTTGGCCTCGCTGCGGCGCCAGCCGACGCCCACCCGGAGGTCTTGCAACGCGTCCACTGGCAGGCAGCGCAGGTGGGGGGGGCTGGAGCGGTGCGAGCGTTGAGCGAGGCTATTCTCCAAGCCCAGGGGCATTGGTCGAGTATTTTGCAGCGGGCCGGAGGCTAGCCCATGGGTCGGGCAGTATGGCCTAGTCTTTGGCCGGTGTTGGTCTTAGCCCTTGCCCTTGCCGTGCTGTGGTGGACCTGGCCGCGGCAGCCGGTACCCATGGTGACCATTGACTGGCAGGGAAAAGTCCAACGCGGTGATCAGGCAGCCAGTGATGTGCTCTTGCGGGAATATGACGCCGAGGGCAAATTGGTATTACTGGCCCGCGCCGCAACGGCCTATCATCTTCCTCAGGGAAGTCAGACTTTTCTGGATGATTTGCAGGTAACGCGCTATCGCTCCCAGGGGAATCTGCACTTGACTGCCCAGCATGGACTGCTTCGCAACGGTGACCAAGAGCTGGAAGTCTGGGATCAGGTCCATGCCCTTTTGGAGCCCAACACCACGTTGTCGACCGCACGTTTGCGCTATGATCCCCATACGGAAATCATTGCGACCCAATCCCCCGTGCGGTTGACACACGGACGCAATACCCTGGACGGCATCGGGCTTTGGGCATCGGTCAAGACCGAGGAAATAAAGATTCTGGAGCAGGTGCGAGGAAACTATGTACCCTAACAAACGGATTTCCTTTTTATTGCTCTTCTTTTTGGGAACGGCTTCGGCCTTGGCGGCCAGCACTGATCAGCAGCTGGGCAAGGGTCCCATCCAGGTGCTTGCCGATCATCTGGTAGCGCAAAACAAGCCCAAACAACAGGCCATCTATTCTGGCAACGTGGTCATGAAACAAGGAGATTTGGTGATTTATGCAGCCGACCTCACCATCCATGGGGATAACGGCAAGGTACAAGAGGCGGTGGCCACCGGATCGCCAGTGACCTTTACCATGTCCAGTGCGATGCGGCATGGCTATGGCAATACCCTGACCTACGAACCGGGCAGTGGGCGAATTGTGTTACAGGGCGATGCCCATCTGTGGCAGGGTAAGAATGAAGTCAGTGGCAATGAGGTTATTTATTTGCTGCAGAGCCAACAGACCCAAGTGACAGCGCAACCGGGGCAGCGGGTGCGATCGGTCTTTTACCCAAGTAAAGAGCAAAAGAAGCCATGAGTTCCGAGCTCCGTGCCCAATCCCTGGTGAAACGGTACCGGCGCAAAACGGTTGTTCGGGATGTTTCGGTCGAGGTCCAGGCGGGTGAAGTGGTTGGGCTGCTCGGGCCCAACGGTGCCGGCAAGACCACGACTTTCTACATGATGGTGGGGCTGGTTCGTCCCGATCAGGGGCGAATTTTCCTGGATGGGCAAGAGATTACCCGGAAGCCCATGCATGAAAGGGCCCGTATGGGACTGGGTTATCTTCCCCAGGAACCCTCCGTCTTTCGTCAACTGACGGCTGCCGATAATATCCTGGCGGTGCTGGAACAATTGCCTTTGCGCGCGGAGGAACGCAGCGAGCGGCTGGAAAGCTTACTGGTGGAACTCCATCTTCATGGCTTACGGGATACCAAGGGTCAGAGTCTGTCGGGAGGAGAGCGGCGACGGGTCGAGATTGCCAGGACTTTGGCCATGAGCCCTCGCTTCATTCTCTTGGATGAGCCCTTTGCCGGGATTGATCCCATCTCGGTGATTGAGATTCAGCAGTTGGTGACGGGTTTGAGCCAGCGTGGCATTGGTGTATTGATCACCGACCATAATGTTCGAGAAACCTTGGGCATCTGCGAACGAGCCTATATTCTCCATGATGGCGGGGTACTGACCGCAGGGACACCCCAAGAAATTGTGGAAAACCCCAATGTCCGCGAAGTCTATCTGGGAGATCAATTCAAAATCTAAGCCATGAAACAGGGACTGGAAATTAAACTTGGCCAACACTTGGCCATGACTCCCCAGCTGCAACAGGCCATCCGCCTGCTGCAGCTCTCCACGGTGGATCTTCAGCAAGAGGTGCAAGGTATGCTGGAAAGTAATCCGCTCCTGGAGGAGGAAGAGGTAGGGGTGGTCAGCCCCGCTGATACAGCGTCCGAGGCAAGTTCCATCAGCGAAGACCGTCAGCTGGATCTGGCCTCCGAAACGACCCTGCCCGAAGAACTGCCCGTCGATAGTCAGTGGGAAGATGTCTTTGATTTGGGTAGCAGTGGCTCGGCACCCAGTTCGGATGAGGATCTACCGGACTTTGAGGCGCGTAACAGTCGGGAGCAGAGCCTGCAGGATTATTTGCGATGGCAGGCCGATCTATCCCCTTTTACCCCCGAAGAACGTAACTTGGCGGAGCTGATCATCGATGCCATCGACGATAATGGCTATTTGGCTAGCTCCCTTGGCGAGCTGGCGGAAACTTCGGGGGTTTCGGAAGAAGAACTTGCCGCGATTCTGGCAATCATTCAAGACTATGATCCTCCCGGTGTAGGTGCAAGAAACCTGGCGGAGTGTTTGGATCGTCAGTTGCAACAGCTCCCAGCAGATCGGAAAGAGGTTGCGCTGGCCCGACGCATCGTCCGGGAACAGCTCGAAGTGTTGGGGCGTCATGACTATGCCCGTCTGCGTCAGGCTCTCCATGCCGAAGAAGAGGAGTTGCGCGAGGCGGTAGCGCTGATTGGCACCCTCAATCCCAAACCGGGTGGCGAAGTAGGCGCTAGTGATTCCGAATATGTCATTCCCGATGTGATCGTTCGTTGGGTTGGCAAGCGCTTGCGGGTGGAGCTGAACCCCGAAGCCATGCCCAAGCTTCGTATCAATCGTCACTATGCCGATCTCTCCAGTGGCCGGGACGCGGCCCATCGCTATATTCAGGATCAGCTCAACGAAGCCCGATGGTTTATCAAGAGTCTGCAGAGTCGGCAGGAAACCATCCTCAAAGTGGCCAGGGCCATTGTTGATCGACAAAAGGATTTCTTTAGCAATGGACCGGAAGCAATGCGTCCGATGGTATTACGGGACATTGCCGAAGAGGTGGAAATGCATGAATCCACTATTTCCCGGGTCACCAACCAAAAGTACATGGTGACTCCGCGCGGGCTCTTCGAGTTCAAGTATTTCTTTTCCAGCCATGTCGGCACCGACCAAGGTGGCGCTGCCTCGGCTACGGCCATTCGGGCGGTGATCATTAAGCTGGTGCAAGCAGAGGATAGTCAACACCCCTTGAGCGACGCCGAAATTGCCAAAATTCTTGCTAATCAAGGAATCCAGATTGCCCGAAGGACTGTGGCCAAGTACCGAGAAGCCGCCAATATCCCAACCGCCAGCCAGCGACGCAGTCTATAGAGTGTCGCTTTGCACGAAGCCCGGTAGGCTTAAGGATCCGGTTGACGGCAGGCTCGAACCTACCGATCCGCTTGCTGGTGAAGGTAGCGCTCTGCCGAAAAAGCCTCGCCAATAACGACGAGGGTATGGCTGGAACCCTTGCGATAGCAGGACTTGACCTGATATTACCACCAACGGGAAACCCCTCTCTCTAGTTTGCCAAGCTGACGCTTTCTTCCTCCGTAATGGCCCACTGGATGCTTTCCCCAGCTCGAAGCGGAATGATTGCTTCCACTCCAGAAAAAGCCGCAGGCAGGGTCCATTGCCGGCGTTCCAGGGTGAGATAGCCCTGGTTCAGGGGGAGACCATAAAAAGCAGGCCCATTGCAGCTGGCAAAAGCCTCCAAGCGGTCCAGCGCGTGTTGGGTGGCAAAAACCTCGGCATACAGTTCCAGTGCTGCTGGCGCGGAATATACCCCGGCGCAGCCACAGGCCGATTCTTTGGCATGGCGGGGATGGGGTGCGCTATCGGTGCCCAGAAAAAAGTGGGGATCGCCACTAGTGGCTGCAGCCAGCAAGGCTTGTCGATGGCTTTCCCGCTTGAGCACGGGTAGGCAGTAGTGATGGGGGCGGATGCCCCCTACCAGCATGGCATTGCGATTGAAGAGTAGATGGTGGACGGTAATGGTCGCGCCCACCCTCGCGGATTGTGCCAGAACAAAGTCCACGGCGTTGTGGGTGGTGATGTGTTCGAGAACCACCTTGAGGGCCGGGAAATCCCGCAAGAGTGGTTCCAGGATCTGCTCGATGAAAACCGCTTCCCGGTCGAAGATGTCCACTTCTGGAGCGGTGACCTCTCCGTGCAGCAAGAGCGGCAGTCCCAGTCGTTCCATGGCCGCCAGTACCCCATACACCCGGGAGATTTGCGTTACCCCATTTTCGGAGTTGGTGGTGGCTCCGGCAGGATAATATTTGACACCATAGACAAAGCCGCTGGCGTGCGCCGCCTCGATTTCATGGGCAGGGGTGCTATCGGTGAGATACAAGGTCATCAATGGCGTAAAGGCCATTCCCGCAGGGAGTGCGGCAAGGATACGGTCCCGATAGGCCGCTGCCTGGGCGACGGTTCTGATGGGCGGCCTGAGATTCGGCATGACGATGGCCCTTGCAAAACAGCGGGCGGTGGCGGGGACAACGCTGCTGAGCAAATTACCATCACGCAGATGCACATGCCAGTCATCGGGCTTGCGAATACGGATTCGCTCGGGGAGAGAGGCAACGCAAGGGTGGTCTTGGGTTGTTGACACAGCAGGAACTCCAACGGGATACAGGGATTCTGATCATAGAGGATGCAAGGTCCGATCCAAAAGTCACTGGTTTCCTCCCCAAGGTTTTTTTGTGGCGCGTATGGCGCTACACTGGAAACCGAGCGGTAGGGCAGTGCCTTATTCACAAAAGGTTACAATCGTATAGGAGCTTGCCATGCAACTACACCTGACCGGCCATCACATGGACCTTACCGAGGCCCTGAAAGATCATGTACAGCAAAAACTCAGTCGGATTGACCATTATTTTGATCGGGTCATTGATGCCAAAGTGATATTGCGGCATCTGTCCCATGAAAATCCTGCCAATCAGGCGGAGGTGACCGTCAATGTCCCTGGTCATGATTTCCATGCTGAGGCGCGGGATCCAGATATGTATGCGGCCATTGATTTGGTGGCGGAAAAGATCGATGGGCAGCTGCGACAGTTCAAAGACAAGCTGCAAAAGCACCGCGCCGAATCCATGGGTGCTGTGCTGGTCACAGAAGCGGAATAATCATCCATGACTGCGCTGCCGCTCGCCCGCAGTTCCATTGATTTGGATTTTTCTGCCGCAAGCGCAGAGGAAGTTCTGTATCGTCTTGCAGAACTCTTGAGCGAAGTTTCGGGGCAGGCTGTCAGTAATATTATGAGGGCCTTACAGGAACGGGAAGCCCAGGGTTCCACGGCTTTGGGTTTGGGAGTGGCCGTTCCCCATGCCCGGATGGAGCAACTGTCCGGCACCGCCATGGCCGCGCTGCGCGCCCATGCCCCAGTGCCCTTTGGCGCCCCCGATGGATTGCCAGTCCGGCTTTTCGTGGCGCTACTGGTGCCGCAATCAGCACAGAGCGAACATCTGGAACTGCTCTCCCAAATTGCCTCGCGCCTTGGCAGCGAGAAAAGTCGATTGGCTCTATTGACAGCATCGTCACCCGACCAATTTTTCGATCTCTTGGTACAGGATGCAGCGATAGCAAGTTGATCCTGAGGCCAGGGCGTTTGTAGACGGAGGGCTGATTGGATCGCGAAGTCGACTGTACCAAGCTATGGCAAGATCTTCGCCAGGAGCTGCACTGGGAGATCCTGGAATCAGGTCGTAACCCTCATCTTCGGGTGGACCTCAGCGATGGGAACTTTGGCGATGGGGCTTCTCTTGTCGGCTTTTTGAGTTTTATCCGCTCTCACTGGGTCCAGGTGGTCGGCCGCTCGGAATTAGAGTATCTCCTTGCCCATCCCGAACAAATTCCGCAATTTCGCAAAGGGCGCCTGGAGATACTGGTCCTCTGCGAGGATGTTCAACTTCCTCAGGAATTCGCCACGATGATGGTTGCCGAGGGGGTAGCCATCTTTCGTACCGGCCTACCAACTCGTCGGGTCCTGGTGCGGCTGCAGCACTATTTGCGGACAGAATTGGCTCCCCGTTGCCTGTTGCACGGTGTATTGGTGGATATCTTGGGGGTTGGGATCCTCATTCAGGGAGAGGCAGGCATTGGTAAATCCGAGTTAGCCCTGGAGTTGGTCAGCCGACAGCATCGGCTGGTGGCCGATGACAGTGTGCTTTGTATCCGCGAGGCTCCGGACGTGGTTACCGGTCATTGTCCCCCTGCATTGCAGGATTTTCTGGAAGTGCGCGGGCTTGGCATCGTCAACATCCGCCAACTTTTTGGTGCAGCGGCAGTCATTGATTCCAAGCGGCTGCGCCTGGTGGTGGAAATTCGGGATATGTCCGAAATGGAATTGGCCGATGTCGATCGTTTGCAGGGGCAGGTCGATCACCTGTCCATTCTTGGGGTAGATTTTCCCCGCCTCCGGCTGCCGGTCAGTGCTGCCCGTAACTTGGCGGTCCTGGTAGAGGCGGCTGCCCGTGGATACTATGTGTCCCAATCCGGAGTGGATATGCTCGCCCATTTTGATGCCCAAACTCGGCGCCTGCAAACACCATGAATCCCCAAAGCGATTTGATCATCGTTACTGGCCTTTCTGGTTCGGGGAAAAGTACCGTTCTCCAGGCCTTGGAAGATCTGGGCTATTTCTGTGTGGATAATCTTCCGGCAACCCTGCTGGGGGATTTGCTGCGCGCGCTGTTGCACCATCAAACCGATTCGCTACGGGTGGCGGTCAGTATCGACGTGCGCAATCGTGCCTTTTTGGATGCCTTGCCCCAAGCGCTTTCCCGTATCCCAGTGGAATTTGGTCTGCGCCCCAGGGTCTTGTTTTTGGAGGCCGATGAGGAAACCTTGCTTCGTCGGTACAGTGAAACCCGTCGCCGACACCCGTTGAACCATCTTGCGGGTGCTCCCTCCGAGGGGCTGCGTCAGGTCCTTGCCCAGGAGCGCAAGCTGCTGGCTCCGTTGGTAGCCCTGGCGGATCGTCAACTGGATACTTCTCAGTTTCATGGCCACAGTTTACGCCTGCGGGTCCAAGCCTGGGCGAAGGTGGCCGAGGCGCTCAGCCTGATTCTGCTCTTGCAGTCCTTTTCCTTTCGCAATGGCGTTCCCTCCGATTCGGATTTTGTCTTTGATTTGCGAGCCCTGCCCAACCCCCATTATCAACCGGAATTACGAGCCTGGACGGGCCGTGATCCTCAGGTCCAGCATTTTTTGGCCCAGCAGGCCGCCGTGCAGGAGGCCCGGGCGAGCCTGAATGCTTTTCTGCAGGCTTGGCTACCCTCTTTTGCCCAAGATCATCGGAACTATGTCACCGTTTCCCTGGGATGCACTGGTGGTCGACACCGTAGTGTGTATTTGGTGGAGTGCCTGGCAGAGGATTTGGTGGGAAGTTTTGGGCCGGTGCTCTTAGAACATCGGGAGTTGGCTATTCAAGAGCAACGAATATGACCCATTCAGCAGAAATTGTGTTGCTGACCCATGCCGGTTTGGGAACCGCCTTTTTGGGAGTATTGCGGCATATCTTTGGGGAGTTGCCGCCGGATGTTTTGGCCCTAGAAGCGGATCCAAACGATCTTGATAGCCTGCGGACTCGCTTGGCGCAGCGGATGGCGAGTGCCCGTGCCGAAAAACGCCCCTTGCTGATCTTGTGCGATTTGCCCGGTGCCAGCCCAGCCAATGCCATACCCAAGACCCTGGACCCCCAATGGGTAGAGGTAATTTATGGGTTGAACCTTCCCATGCTACTACGGGCCCTCTCCCGTCGGCAGGACTGGCAGGATCTGGGTGCATCGGTACGGGAAGGGGGGCGGCTTGCCATTGGTTGGCAACCATTTTCCTGATCCAGCCGCAAAGCTTTTCCTATGCTACTCTTAAGGGGTATATCCTGGGCCCAGCATAGGGAGTCGGTAACATGGTTGATTTGCAGAATTTTCGATCCAGGTTTGGGCAGAGTCTGTGGCTCGACAATCTTTCCCGTACCTTGATCCATGACGGTCTCTTGGCGCGGCATATTACCGAAGATGGCATCACTGGGGTGACTTCCAACCCTAGCATTTTCCAGAAAGCAATCCACGAGAGTCCCTATTATCAGCAGGATCTTCGGCAACCAGCCCAATCGGCGGAGCGTTTATATGAAGAGCTGGTCAAGGTGGATTTACAAATGGCCTGTGATCTGCTGGCACCCATCCATGCGCAAACGAATGGGGATGATGGTTGGGTAAGTTGGGAGGAATCCCCAGAACTGGCGCAGGATACCGATGCGACCATTGCCGAGGCCGAGCGCTTGCGGGGTATGGTGGCAAGAGAAAATCTCTTGATCAAAGTGCCGGCTACCGAGGCGGGGATTCGCGCCTTGCGGGCGCTGATTGCCAAGGGAATTTCCATCAACGTCACCCTGATTTTTGGCTTGGCCCAGCTCCGTCAGGTCTTTCAAGCTTATCAGGATGGCTTGGCACAGTGGGTGCGGCAAGGTGGCGATGCCAAGCAGGTAAAAGCAGTGGCGAGCCTCTTTTTATCTCGGGTCGATACCCTGGTTGATCAAAAGCTCAGTCAGGTGGGCAGTAGCGAAGCCCTGGCCTTGCGGGGAAAAACGGCCGTAGCCATGGCAAAACGGGCCTACGTACTCTACCAAGAAATGTTTCATGGCCAAGCCTTTGCTGACTTGGCTGCCCAGGGAGCTCGTCCGCAGTACCTGCTGTGGGCAAGCACCAGCACCAAAAACCCTGCCTACTCGGATTTGCTCTATGTGGAACCGCTCATTGGGCCGGAGACGATCAATACCCTCCCTGATGAGACCTTGTCCAAGCTCAAGGACCATGGACGGTTGGCGGCGGGTCTAACCCAGGGGGTGAGTGAGGCTGCCGAAACCTTGTCTCAAGTCCAAGGGTTCGGTATTGATCTCGATGGCGACATTGCCCCTACCCTGCAAACCCAAGGGCTGCAGGCCTTTGCCGATGCCTTTCATGCCATGTTGGCGGAAGTGGAGAAGTTTCGGGCTTAAAAACCAATGATATTATAGCCGGCGTCCACATAGGTGATTTCGCCGGTGATCCCGGAGGCCAGGTCCGAGCAGAGAAAGGCGGCCACATTGCCAACTTCTTCCTGGCTGACATTGCGGCGCAGTGGGGCATGTTCTGCGTACTGCTCCAAAATGATGCGAAATTCACTGATACCGCTGGCGGCAAGAGTACGGATCGGCCCGGCAGAAATGGCATTGACGCGGATGTTTTCCGGACCCAGGGATTGCGCTAGGTAGCGCACCCCTGCTTCTAGGCTCGCCTTGGCGAGTCCCATCACGTTGTAATTGACCATGGCCCGCTCGGCGCCAAGGTAGCTCAGCGCCAGTAGGGCCCCTCGCCGTCCCTGCATGAGGGGTCGAACTGCCTGGGCCAGGGCCGTAAAGCTGTAGGAAGAGACTTCATGGGCAACGCGGAAACCCTCTCGGGTGGTGACATCAGCATAATTTCCAGAGAGTTCTTGCTTGGGAGCAAATGCCGCGCCATGGATGGCAATATCGACTCCCCCCCAGCGCTCCTGTAATGCAGACACTACGGCATCCAGTTGGGTGGGCTCCAAAAGGTCCAGGGGCAACGGGGAAGGCGCGCCAATCTGCCTGGCAAGATCTTCGACTCGGCTTTGGGTTCGCTCACTCTGATAGGTAAGCAGAACTTCAGCTCCTTCCCGTGCCATGGCTTGGGCAATGCCCCAGCAAATGGAACGATCGTTGGCAACGCCTACAACCACCGCCTTTTTGCCCGCAAGAAATGCCATCTTTGGAATATCCTTATTTACCGTGTGTAAATGGTAAGTCGAGTACCCGGGTGAATGTCCGCTGCCGAAGCCAAGCGGTTCCACTGTACTACGGACTTGGGGGATACGTGATAGTGGGCGGCAATCTGCCAGACCGTATCGCCGGGACGAACCACATAGGTGGTTGGTCGGGGTATTGCCGTAGCCAATTGTTCCTGTCGTGGGCGCAATGCGGCCATCAAGCTTCCCTGGGCGGGGAGGCGCAGGACCTGCCCGGGGTGAATCATGCTGTGGGAACTGAGATGATTGGCAGCGGCGAGGGCTGCCACATTGACCCCAGCCCGTTGCGAAATCTGCCAGAGACTCTCGCCCGGACGAACTGTGATCGTAGCTTGGGCAGCGGTCATCACGGGTATGGTTTTACCACCATAGACCACGAGCTTTTGTCCAACCTGCAGGTCATTGGCGGAACGGAGATGGTTCCAGCGCTGTAAGTCGTTGATGGAAACCCCGGTGCGCAGCGCCAGTTGGGAGAGGGTCTCGCCAGAATGGATGGAGATATAGCGCAGGCTGGGGGCGGCTTTGGCCGGCCGGGGCTCAGAAACGGGGGTTACCGTTCTGGCAACAGCCTCTTCACTGCTGGGCAGAGAAGAGGAGGTCGAAGGAGTGGTCATGAGCTCGGTGGGCTGCTGTAACAATGCAGTACGCAGAGTCTCCGCCTTGTCTTTGGGGACGACTAGGGCATATCCGGCTGGAGCTACTCCATAGCGCAGGCCGGCATTGAGATGTTGCAACTCGCTCACCGAGACATTCATGAGTTTGGCTGCCACTTGTAGATTGACACTCTGTTGGGGATGCACCAGGGCAAGCTGTGCCCGATTGGCGATCTCTGGCAGTGCTACATGATAGGCAGCGGCATTCTTGACAATCTGCGCCAAAGCCAGCAACTCTGCAACATAGTTTTCGGTCTCGTTGGGGAGGTGTAGGTCCCAGAAATCCGTGGGCAGCCCAGCGGCAACGTTTTGCTGAATTGCCGCCGAAATGGTGCCTTGGCCAGCATTGTAGGCGGCAATGGCCAAGAGCCAATTACCGCCAAAGTAATTATAGAGATAGGAGAGATAATCCAAGGCGGCGTTGGTGGAAGCAGTAAGGCTGAGCCGGGGATCTCCCCAGCGGGTATTTTGCAAACCAAAGCCGCGCGCAGTCCCGGGCACGAACTGCCAAAGACCGGCAGCGGCAGCGGGCGAGTAGGCGCGAGGATTGTAGCCGCTTTCGATGGCGGGCAAGAGCGCAAGCTCCATGGGCAGGCCCCGTTCCTTCACTGCAGTGGCTACATAATATAGAAAAGGGCGGGAGTTATGGAGAATTTCTTCGAGTTTTCCTTGATGTTGCAGAAACCATGTCCGCCATTTATCGACGCGGGGCCGATCCACGTCACTGATCCGAAACCCCTCCACCATGCTTGGCCAAAGATTTCGCTGATCGGGTAATGCACCATCAGCTTTAGCCTGTTGTAAGGTCTGTAGCAGACCATCGCCACTACTGGGGACTTGCGAAGGTGGAGAATCGGTGGTGGAGAGGGTGCCGTTGTTCTGGAGTTGATTGATGAGCTCTGTCAGGGATTGCTGCGCGTTGGATCCGCCAATACCGCTAGCCACCGCCGACACAGGAAGGGCTAAGGCCCAAGCAACAGAAAGGGCTAAGAAGGTCTTTGACATATCGCTCCTTCTTTGGTGAGGACGCCTGTTGGGTGTCCTGGCCAAATTTGTCGATAATAAATGGTAAACAATGACTTGCAATATCCTTGGTGCTTTGCGGTGATATTAGGGCCAATAACGTCCGTCGTCAATCTTATGGACCATTAGGGTTTTCTATTATTGTTCATCGCCGATTTTCCGCCTTTTTCTGTTATAGTCCCAAGCTTGTAATTTGCTGACATAGACGGTACCCATGGCTATTCGTACCCGTTTTGCGCCGAGTCCCACCGGTTATCTCCACATTGGTGGCGTTCGTACGGCCCTGTTTTCTTGGCTCCACGCCCGCCAGCACGGCGGTGCATTCCTATTACGCATCGAGGATACCGACCTGGAGCGTTCGACTCCCGAGGCGACGGCGGCCATCCTGGAGGGGATGGCTTGGTTGGGCCTGGATTGGGATGAGGGCCCCTACTATCAGATGCAACGCATGGACCGCTACCGGGAGGTGCTGGCAAAGATGCTCTCGGCTGGTACGGCCTACCACTGCTATTGCAGTAAAGAAGAGTTGGAAAGCATGCGGGAGCAACAGCGTCAGCAGGGCTTGAAGCCGCGTTATGATGGCCGTTGCCGGCATCGCCAGGAGCCGCGCCCAGGAGTGGAGCCGGTCATCCGCTTTCGTAGTCCCACGGAGGGGGAGACGGTGGTGGAAGATTTAGTTCACGGTACCGTCCGCTTTCAGAATCAGGAACTAGATGATTTGATTATTGCTCGTTCCGACGGTACTCCTACCTACAACTTTTGTGTGGTGGTGGATGATTGGGATATGGCCATCACCCATGTGATTCGCGGCGATGATCACCTCAACAATACCCCTCGGCAGATGCAGATTCTGCAGGCCCTGGGGGCCGTCCCACCGCGCTATGCCCATGTGCCCATGATCCTCGGGCCCGATAAGCAAAAACTCTCCAAGCGCCATGGCGCCGTGAGTGTGCTGGAATACCAGAAGCAGGGTTTCCTGCCTGATGCGTTGTTGAATTTCCTGGTACGTTTGGGTTGGTCCCATGGTGACCAAGAAATCTTTAGTCGCGAGGAAATGATTCAGTTTTTTCGCATTGAAGACGTGCACAAGGCGGCTTCGGCCTTTAATCCGGATAAGCTCCTCTGGCTCAATGCCCAGCACTTGCAACGCTTGGGTGATCCTGATCTGGCCTTGCAATTGCGGCCCTACTTGCTGCAAGAGGGCGTCAGTGCAAAGGAGCTGGACGCCAAGCCCAGCCTTACGGCGGTGGTGCCGCTGTTGCGCGAGCGGGCCAAGACCCTGGTGGAAATGGCTCAGGCTGCCAAAATCTTCTTTCAGGCACCCAAAGAGGTGCTGGAAAAAGACCGGGAAAAACACCTGCAGGGGCAAGGAATCTTGCTCCAGGCCGCAGCAACGGAGTTTCGGACTCTCCCCCAATGGCATGCGGAAGCGATCCATGGCAGCCTGCAACGGCTGGCCGACCAATATGCCGATGGTAAATTGGGCAAGATTGCCCAGCCCTTACGGGTTGCCGTTGCCGGCTGCGCCGTTTCGCCTCCGCTGGATCAAACCCTGGCGGTCTTGGGTCGGGAGGAAACGCTGCAACGGCTGGAGTATGCCCACTCGTGGACCGAAAAGCCCTTGGCGTAGGCGAGTGCTTTTGTCATTATCCTTATAGAACCCCGCCCTTCAGGAGAGTCTCTATGGCCCAGAACGTCACCCAGAAGATCATTGCCGCCCATTTGCTTGCGGGTGAAATGCAGCCAGGTAGCGCTATTGCCATTCGTATTGACCAAACGCTAACCCAAGATGCGACGGGTACCATGGCCTATTTGCAATTTGAGGCCTTGGGGATCCCCAAAGTCCGCACGGAATTGTCCGTTTCCTATGTGGACCACAACATGCTGCAGTCTGGTTATGAGAATGCCGACGATCATCGTTTTCTCCAAAGCTTTGCTGCCAAGTACGGTATCCATTTTTCTCGCCCCGGTAATGGGATTTGCCATCAGGTCCACCTGGAGCGATTTTCCAAACCAGGAAGAACTCTCTTGGGTTCGGACTCCCATACCCCCACTTCCGGTGGGGCAGGCATGCTGGCCATTGGTGCTGGCGGGCTGGATATTGCCTTGGCCATGGGGGGGTTGCCCTTCCATCTGACCATGCCCCAGGTGATCGGGGTCAAGCTCATTGGGCGTTTGCAACCCTTTGTCAGCGCCAAGGACATCATCCTGGAGGTGCTGCGGCGCAAGACTGTCAAAGGTGGGGTGGGCAAGGTCTTCGAGTATTTTGGACCAGGAGTGGCTCATCTATCAGTGCCGGCGCGCTCCACCATTACCAATATGGGGGCAGAGTTGGGGGCAACTACCAGTGTGTTTCCGAGCGATGAGGTTACCCGGGAATATTTGCGTGCCCAGGGGAGGGAGGCGGACTGGTCTTTATGGATTGCCGATCCCAATGCCAGCTACGATGAGGTGCTGGAGATCGATCTCGATGCCCTGGAACCCCTCATTGCCTGCCCCCATAGCCCTGACAATGTGAAGAAGGTGCGAGAGGTGGCCGGCACCCCCGTAGCCCAGGTCGCCATTGGTTCTTGCACCAATTCCTCCTATACCGACCTGATGACCGTCGCCCACATGTTGACAGATAAGGTCGTGGCAGACGGTGTCAGCCTGGGGATTTCGCCGGGTTCCCGTCAGGTCATGGAGATGGTCACCCAAGATGGTGGCTTGCTGCGCTTTATTGGAGCGGGGTCACGGATCTTGGAATCGGCCTGCGGCCCGTGTATCGGGATGGGTTTTGCCCCGCCCAGCGAGGGAGTCTCGGTGCGTTCCTTCAACCGGAATTTCTATGGTCGTTCCGGGACGAAAAATGCCTCGGTGTATCTGGCCAGTCCGGAGACCTGTGCTGCCTGTGCTTTGACCGGTGTCATTACCGATCCCCGAGATCTGGGTCTTGCGCCCATTTCGGTGTCTCTGCCGCACCAGTTCCTCGTCGATGACCGCATGATCCTGCCCCCGGCCGCAGAACCCAGCAAGATCGAGGTCCTGCGCGGCCCCAATATTGCCAGGCTGCCCACCTATGGTGCCCCGGCAGAAGAATTACGTGGATCGGTCTTGATCCGCCTGGGGGACGATATCACTACGGACCATATCATGCCGGCAGGGGCCAAGGTGTTGCCGTTGCGCTCCAATCTTCCCGCCATCTCCGAGTATGTCTTCCATGTGCTTGATGAAAGTTTCCCGACCAGGGCCAAAGCAGCTGGAAAGGGATTCATTGTTGCGGGACAAAACTATGGACAAGGCTCCAGCCGCGAGCATGCCGCCCTTGCACCCCGCTATCTGGGGGTGCAGGCCGTACTGGTCCAATCCTTTGCCCGGATCCATCTGGCCAATCTAATCAATTTTGGGATCTTGCCACTGACCTTTGTCCAGCCGCAGGACTATGAGCGCATTGCCCAGGAGGATGAACTTTCGTTGGATCTCCGTGCCCTGGACTTGCACAAGCCCTTGACGCTGCGCAACCTGACCCAGGATTTTGCGATCGAGGTCCTGCCCCAGCTGGCAAGTGAACGGGATTTGGCCTTGATTCGCAAAGGTGGAGCCCTGTCCTGGGCCAGTGAACGCTTGGAGAAAAGCGCATGACTGGTACCAGCATTCAGTACCACAACGGACAGATTCATGTTCCCAATGATCCGGTGATCCCCTTTATCGAGGGGGACGGCATTGGCGTGGATGTTACCCCGGCCATGCAAAAGGTCCTCGATGGCGCAGTGACCAAGGCCTACGGAGGTCTGCGCAAGCTCCATTGGCGGGAGCTCTATGCCGGGCAAAAGGCGGTTGTCGAGTTTGGTGAAGGGGTCTATCTCCCTGCGGCGACCATGGAGGCTATTCGGCACTACCATGTGGCCATCAAGGGACCGCTGGAAACCCCGGTGGGGGGAGGCATTCGTAGCCTCAATGTCACCTTGCGCCAGGACCTGGATCTCTATGTATGCCAGCGCCCAGTGCGCTATTTTCCCGGTACCCCAAGTCCGCTCAAGGAGCCGGAGAAGGTAGACATGGTGATCTTTCGGGAAAATGCCGAAGACATCTATGCCGGTATCGAATGGGCAGCGGGGACTCCAGAGGTAGCCAAGGTCATTGCCTTTTTGCAGCAAGAAATGGGAGTGAACAAGATCCGATTTCCCGCCAGTTCTGCCATTGGTGTCAAGCCGGTCTCCCAGGAAGGCTCCGCGCGCTTGATTCGTAGGGCCATTCAGTACGCATTGCAGCATCGCCTTCCCTCGGTGACCTTGGTCCACAAGGGCAATATTATGAAGTTTACGGAAGGGGGATTCCGAGACTGGGGCTATGCCTTGGCCGAGTCGGAGTTTGGCGAACGGATCTTTACCTGGCGACAGCGTGCAGCCCTCCTCAAGGAAAAGGGGCGAGAGGCCGCGATCGCGGCAGAACGAGAGGCCCTGACTGCAGGAAAGTTGCTGGTGAAGGATGTGATTGCCGATAACTTTCTCCAGCAGATCTTGCTGCGTCCTGAGGACTACTCGGTGGTGGCTACCCTCAATTTGAATGGGGACTATATCTCCGATGCCTTGGCGGCAGAGGTGGGGGGAATTGGTATGGCCCCCGGGGCCAATTTGTCGGACACCCACGCAATTTTCGAGGCGACCCATGGTACGGCCCCGGATATTGCTGGCCAAGGCAAGGCGAACCCAAGCTCTTTGATCCTTTCTGGGGCTATGCTCCTGGAGCACCTGGGGTGGCAGGAGGCGGCCGATCTGGTGATCCAATCCCTGGCTGCGGCCATTGCCGCAGGACAGGTAACGGGAGATCTGGCCGGTTTACAAGGACGCTCGGGGCTCTCTACCGCAGAATTTACGGCCGCCATCCTCCAGCAGATGGGGGGGTGAGTCCATGAATCTCCACGAATACCAAGCCAAACGACTGCTGCAGGAAGAAGGGGTTCCGGTACCCAGAGGCATCCCGGCTTTTTCAGTCAAAGAGGCGCTCAATCAGGCCCGGGCTCTCGGTGGACAAAACTGGGTCCTCAAGGCCCAAGTCCATGCGGGTGGACGGGGAAAGGCCGGTGGCGTGCGGCGTGTAGCTAGCATTGGCGAGCTGGAACAGGCGGCACAGTCCTTACTGGGTAAACCCTTGGTAACCCAGCAGACGGGGCCCGAAGGGAAGCACGTGGCGGCCCTGCTCATCGAGGAGCCCAGTAGTATCCGGCGAGAGTTTTATCTGGCCTTGCTGGTGGATCGCAGTACGGCGCGCCAGACCTTCATCGCCTCCCAAGCGGGGGGGATGGAAATCGAGACCCTGGCCGTGGAGCACCCTGAGGCGATCGAACGCATCCCGTTGGAGCCGGGAGTGGGCTTTCTGCCCTACCAAGCACGAAGTCTAGGCTTTCGCTGGGAACTGCCCTTGGGCGCGGTGCAGCAACTCGCCCGCATCATGCACGGCATGTGGCGCCTAGCCCAGCGTCTGGATGGCCAGTTGCTAGAGATCAACCCCCTGGCGCTCACAGCCGACGATCGCCTGGTGGCACTGGATGCCAAAATTGTCATGGACGACAATGCCTTGTATCGGCATCCCGAGTCCGACGAACTCTTTGATTCTACCCAACAAGACGCCCGCGAGATTGTCGCTCGGCAGTTTGGACTCAATTATATTTCACTGGGCGGTACCATTGGCTGTATGGTCAATGGCGCAGGCCTTGCCATGGCCACCATGGATCTGATTAAGCTGGAAGGAGGAGAGCCGGCCAATTTTCTCGATGTGGGTGGTGGTGCTGCGGCCGACAAAGTTACCCAGGCCTTCAAGCTGATCCTCTCGGATCCCCGGGTCAAGGCCATTTTGGTGAACATTTTTGGGGGCATCACCCGCTGCGATTTGCTGGCCCAGGGTATTGTCCAGGCCGCGAGCGAGGTGGGGGTGCCCGTACCCGTGGTGGTCCGCCTGGAAGGGACCAAAAAGGAGGAGGGCATGGCGATCCTGGCTGCCAGTGGCCTCCATTTCGTCACCGCTGACGGCCTAACGGATGCTGCTCGTAAGGCCGTCCTGGCAGCAAAAGCATAGCTTGGATGTGAACGTCTTCTGGTTACAGAAGTTATGGCCTCTATTGCGTAATTCGGGGCCGCTCATCGCCCGGCTGGCAGAGAGTTATGTCAAGCGTGGTGCCGATCGCAAAACGGCCGAAAACATTGCCAGTACTGCGGTTATCCTCGATCAGGTCCTGGAGGAGCGCCTGAAGGAGGTCCCGACCATCGAAGATCTGGACAAGCTACGACAAGAATTGAGCCAATTGCGCAGCCTTCTCCAAAGCCAGGGGCTCCCGCGGCGACCTCTGATCCTGTGGTATCTCTTGCTTGGGCAATGGATCATCATTGCCCTCCTTTTGTATTTTGGAATTCATTCATGAGCATTCTTCTTACGCGCAATACGCGGGTGATCTGTCAGGGCTTTACTGGCAAACAGGGCACCTTTCATTCGGAACAGGCCCTTGCCTATGGTACCCGCATGGTGGGGGGAGTAACTCCAGGCAAAGGCAATAGCCGCCATCTGGATCTGCCGGTCTTTGATACCGTGGCCGATGCCGTGATGGCAACGGGGGCAGAGGCCAGCGTCATCTATGTTCCCTCCCCCTTTGCTGCCGATGCCATCATCGAGGCAGCCGACGCCGGCATCGAACTCATTGTCTGTATTACCGAAGGGATTCCTGTCTATGACATGCTGCAGGTCAAGCAGTTTTTGGCCCATCGTCCCCATGTCCGCCTGATCGGACCGAACTGCCCGGGAATCATCACCCCTGGGGAATCCAAGATTGGCATTATGCCGGGGAGTATTCACCGCCCGGGATCGGTGGGGATCGTGTCCCGGTCGGGCACCCTCACCTACGAGGCAGTGGAGCAGACGACCCGGCTGGGACTGGGGCAGAGTACTTGTGTGGGCATTGGTGGGGACCCCATCATCGGCATGGATTTTGTGGAAGTCTTGCGTCTTTTTGAGGCGGATCCACAAACGGAGCTGGTGATTCTGGTGGGAGAAATTGGCGGCAAACTCGAGGAAGAAGCGGCCGACTTCATTCGTAGGGAAATGCAGAAACCCGTGGTCGCGTTCATTGCCGGATCAACGGCCCCCAAGGGAAAACGCATGGGCCATGCAGGGGCCATCATCGATGGCGTTGCTGGCACGGCCGAATCCAAATATGAGGCCTTGCGCGCGGCGGGAGTGCATTGCGTTTTCTCCCCAGCGGAACTGGGGACCGAGGCCCGACGGGTCTTGGGTCGCTAGCATGCGGATCGTGTTGGGTCAATGTGACCTGCAGGTTGGGGATGTAGCCGGCAATTTCCACAAAATCCTGGACCGTGCCCAATATGTTGCCAAGCATGGCGCCGATTTGTTCGTACTACCGGAGTTGGCTATCTGTGGTTACCCACCTGAAGATTTGCTCCTGCGCCGGGACTTTCTGGATTGTTGCGATGAGGCCCTGATGGCCTTGGCCCGGCAAAGCCCAGTCCCCCTTTTGCTCGGTCATCCTCAGCGCCGCGCAGGTGCACTCTACAACGCCGCGAGTCTATTGCGCGGCGGGCGGATCGAAGCCAGCTATGCCAAACATTGTCTCCCCAATTATCAGGTATTTGACGAAAAAAGGTATTTTTCCGAGGGAGCTGGCGAACTCCTTTTTGCCTTGCAGGGACTGCGCCTGGCAGTCCGGATTTGTGAGGATCTTTGGTGCCGAGAACAGCCCTTGCTCGAGCAGCCGGGTAGTGCTGATGCCGTCATTATCCTGAATGCCTCCCCGTTCCATCGCGGTAAGCAACGCGAGCGGGAGGCACTGTTGCAGGAGCGCGCCCAAGCCGAAGGAGCGGCCCTTCTCTATCTGAACCTGGTGGGTGGGCAAGATGAACTGGTCTTCGATGGCCGTTCTGCAGCAGTGGATCAACAGGGCAAACTCATTGGCCGCGCTGCGGCCTTTGCCGAGGATCTTCTCTGGGTAGCGGGGCAGTCCGGAAACTGGCAATCCAGCATCGCGCCCTCTCCCCAAGGGGTCGAGGAGGTCTATCAGGCCCTTACCCTGGGGCTAGCCGATTACACCCAAAAAAACACTTTTCCTGGTGTGGTGCTGGGACTATCGGGGGGTATCGATAGTGCCCTGACCCTTGCCATTGCTGCCGATGCTTTGGGTTCGGAACGGGTCCACGCCCTGATTCTACCAAGCCCTTATACCGCTGCCATGAGCGTGGAAGATGCCGTTGCCGAGGCCAACGCCTTGGGGGTTGGGTTTGATATTCTCGCTATCGATGGACTCTTTCGCGCTTACCAGGAGACCCTGGCCCCGGTTTTTGGGGATCGCGAGCCCGATGTGACCGAAGAAAACCTGCAGGCGCGCATCCGTGCCGCCTTGCTGATGGCTTACTCCAACAAGTTTGGTCATTTGCTGTTGGCGACTGGCAATAAAAGTGAAATGGCCGTTGGGTACGCTACCTTGTACGGGGATATGGCGGGTGGCTTTGCCCCCATCAAGGACTGCCCCAAGACCTTGGTATACGAGTTGGCCCGTTGGCGCAACCAGCAAGGTAGCGTCATACCCAAACGGGTGTTGGAGCGTGCCCCATCGGCAGAGCTGGCGCCCGGCCAGACAGATCAGGATAGCTTACCGCCCTATGGGCTTCTTGATGAGATTATCATGGCGTTCGTAGAATCGGGACGGAGTCGAGGAGAGATTCTAGGCCAGGGTGTGCCTGCTGCCGACCTGGATCGGACCATTCGCCTCATCGAGCGTTCGGAATACAAGCGTCGTCAGGCTGCGCCCGGGATCCGGATCAGTTCTCTGGCTTTTGGCAGGGACCGCCGTTACCCTATCAGCAATGGTTTCCGGGCCGAAGCCCCGCTTTGTGGAGAGGAAAAGTAATGAAAAAAATCGAGGCCATTATCAAGCCCTTCAAGCTGGATGACGTTCGTGATGCTTTGCAGGAAATGGGTATTGCCGGGATGACGGTGACCGAGGTCAAGGGTTTTGGTCGGCAAAAGGGACACACAGAACTCTATCGGGGGGCCGAGTATGTGGTGGATTTTTTACCCAAGCTCAAGATTGAGGTGATTCTCCCTGATGAGCTCCTGGATCGGGCCGTAGATGCCATTGTCGCGGCGGCGCGCACGGGTAAGATTGGTGACGGCAAGGTTTTTGTCAGCAATGTGGATCGGGTGATCAGGATCCGAACCGGCGAAGAAGGGGACGATGCCGTTTGATTAGCCGATCTTGCTGAGATAACTGCTCTTGGGATAGTTGTAGCGCAAGATGGCCGCGGTATTCTGGGCTAACTGTGCCAAATCCAGGTGTTTGTAGGAAAGGTATAGATAATAGAGGGCCTCTTCCCGGGCTGGGCTTAGTTGATACTTGCTGACGACGGTGGTACAGCGGTCGGCCGCCGCTACGTAGGCATGGCGCACATAATAAAACTTGCAGATATCCAGATTGCGTTTGCCCAGTAGATCGATAATTTTGGCCATTCGCAGGCGGGCGTCGGCGGCATAGGGGCTCTTGGGCCAACGCTTGACCAAGGTTTCGAAAGTATCAAAGGCCTGCCGCATGGGAACCGGGTTCCAATTGGCCCCTTCAATTTCTTGATACTGGGAAATTCCCTTGAGATACCAGGCATAATCCACAAAGTGGTTGACGGGATGCAGCTTGATGAAGCGTTCCGCCGCTGCGGCCGCAGCTTTGGACTCCCCTTGCTGGTAATAACTGTAGGCTATGTTGAGCTGCGCCTGTTCGGCATAGGGACCATAGGGATACATGGCCTCCAGGTCCTCATAGCCCCGGATGGCCTGACCATAGTCCTCGCGATCTTGGGCTTGCTTGGCTTTCTGGTACATGGTGGCAGCGGCCTCATGGGAATCAAGAAGATCCCTTTTCGGTTTGTCCGTGGCACAACCAGCCAAGGTGAGCAGAGAAATGGAGCAGAAAATGAAAAAAGAGCGTTTGCGCATACCGGGCAATGATCTATAGTGGCGAGCCATGGACTTGGATACTACGGAAATTGCATTGCTTTTGCCAGTGGAGCGGGCGGGAGAACGGCTGGATAGCCTGCTTTGCGAGCTGCTGGCGGAGTTGAGCCGCAGCCGCATCCAGGAATTGCTGCAAAGTGGGGCCATTACCATCGATGGAGGGTTGGCCCGTCCCAGTCAGCGGGTGCGTGGGGGCGAGGCCGTACAAGTCCGACTGCCGCCGCGGGAGCCTGGCCACTGGCAAGCGGAGCGGATCCCTTTGCAAATCGTCCATGAAGATGAAGAGATTCTGGTCGTCGATAAGCCGGCGGGGATGCTCACCCATCCTGGTGCTGGTCACTCGGCAGGAACCCTCGCCAATGGGATTTTGGCCCATTGCCCGGGCAATGCCCAATTGCCGCGTGCGGGAATCGTGCACCGTCTGGATAAAGATACCAGCGGACTCCTGGTAATAGCCAAAACCGAGCATGCCCGGCAGGATCTGTCAGAGCAACTGGCGGAACGGGCCATGCATCGAGAATATGTAGCCCTGGCTTTGGGGGCCATGACCGGAGGGGGGCGGGTGGAGGCCCCCATCGGCCGCCATTCCCATGATCGTCTGCGCATGACCGTGCGCAGCGATGGCCGGCCCGCCCGTACCGATTACCGCCTGCTGGAGCGTTTCCCCAGGCATACCCTGTTGCGACTGCGCTTGGCTACGGGTCGTACCCATCAGATTCGCGTCCATATGCGGCACATTGGTCATCCCTTGGTGGGAGATCCGGTCTATGGCGGACGCCCGATCGTTCCCCCTGGTCTGGATGAAGCCGGTTTGCAGATTTGGCGTTCCTTCCGGCGGCAAGCACTGCACGCCTGGCGCTTGGAGCTGGAGCATCCTCGGGATGGCGAAGTCTGTACCTTTGAGAGCCCGCTGCCCGCGGACCTGCAGACCTTATTGACGCTACTGCGCAATGCACAGGACTGATCCCCTGTTGCTGTTACCAGATTGGCCTAGACCCGCTGGGGTCCGAGCCGCCATCACGACCCGACGGGGAGGCTGGAGTCAGGGACCCTATGATTCTTTCAATTTGGGAGATCATGTGGGGGACGATACCTTCGTCGTGCAGCAAAATCGGGCACTGTTATCCCGCATTCTGGATCTGCCAGCAGCCCCGCACTGGCTGCGGCAAGTCCACGGCACCAACATTGTGACGATTGATACGGAGGATCGGGATTGGCAGCCGGCCGACGGTGCCGTCAGCTTCGCGCCGGCCGTGGTGCTGGCCGTGCTCAGCGCCGATTGTTTGCCTGTCCTGGCCGTTTCCGCCGACGGTCAGCGTCTGGGCGCCTTTCATGCCGGTTGGCGGGGGCTTGCGGCAGGAATTCTCGAACAGGGGATCGCGGCCCTGGGCGTTGCAGCCGAACAGATTCTGGTATACTTGGGTCCAGCCATTGGCTCCGATGCCTTTGTTGTTGGGGGCGAGGTGCGGGAATGCTTTCTGGCCGCCGATCCCGATGCCTCATGGGCTTTTCGTCCGGGTTACGGTGATCGCTATTATGCGGACCTCTATGCCTTGGCCCGGATGCGTCTGGCCCGTCTGGGGGTGACCCAGATTTATGGTGGTAACTATTGCACGGTACAAGATGAATCCCTGTTTTTCTCCCACCGCCGCGACGGGGTGTGTGGACGGATGGCCAGCTTGATCTGGCGGGAGGCAACATCATGAAGGAATGGCGCTTTGGTGATGAAGGAGCCCAGGGCACGTCGGCCAGGGAGCTGCAACAGTGGCTGGCTCCCTTGGGGGTGACCCTGCGTGAATACCCGGTAGCAGCTGCCGCCCGCCAGTGGTTGACACCAGCGGTGCTGGATACAGCAGGGCAAGCGGCGCTACTGGTCGCATTGGACGAGGTTTTTCAGCACCTCCAGGCAGAGCGAGGCTATGCGGATCGTGATCTGGTGGTGCTCTATCCCGAGCATCCGCAACTCGCTGCCTTGGACGAGCGTTTTGCCCCCATCCACATCCACGAGGACGAAGAGGTGCGCTATGTGGTGGATGGCGAGGGGATCTTTGGTTTTGTGCTTCCCGATGGCCGGCAACTGGAGGTTACGGTCAACGCTGGGGATTACCTCCATATTCCTGCCCAGGTAGAACACTGGTTTCGCTTGACGGCGCACAAGCGCATCAAGGCGGTGCGCTATTTCAGCGCCCAAGGAGGCTGGACGCCCATCTACAGTCAGCGATCCCGCCAGCGTTTCCCGATCCAATGAAGGCGGTCATCGAGGTCGATTATCTCTTTCCGGCCGGGAGTTCCCCAGAACAACAAGCCGAGGCCCTGGCCATTGGGCAGACGGCGGGAACCTGGGATGCCCGATTTATCCACCGGGAAGCTGCCTTGCGGGAGCACCTGGGCGAGATTCGCGCCCTGGAGGTCCTCGCCGATGGGCAAAGTGTAGCCCGCATCGCCTTTCCCCTGGCCAATGTAGACGGTTGCATGGGTAGCCTCCTCACCATGATCTTTGGCAAGTATTCCCTGGGTGGCACGGCCAAGATTCTGGATCTTCGCCTGCCCGCTGATTATGGTCTGCAGCCGCGCTTTGGGATGGCGGGTATCCGCCAGCAGCTTGGCGTATTCCGGCGGCCGCTGGTCATGGCCATTTTCAAGCCTGCTTTGGGTCTTTCTGCCACAGATCATGCCGAAATCCTGGCGGAAGTCGCCTGGGCTGGACTAGACATCATCAAGGACGACGAAATTCTCCCCAATTTGCCCAAGGCGCCCACCCTGGAACGTTGGCGGGCCTGTGCCCCGATCCTCGAAGCCCGGCGAGATCGGCTGGGTCGGGATCTCCTGTACGCGGTCAACCTTTCGGGCCATGCCGCGCAAGTACAAGACCTGGCGCGCCGGCTCGTAGCCGAGGGGGCCAATGCCTTACTGCTCAATGTCTTTGCCTACGGTCCTGCGGTGCTGGAGGCCCTGGCCCAGGATCCGGAAATCAATGTCCCGATATTTGCCCATCCAGCCCTGGCCGGGGCTCTTTCGGCGGCACCTGCCCATGGCTTGAGCTACCGGGTAACCCTCGGCCGATTGCTGGCCCATGCCGGTGCCGATGCGGTCCTGTATCCAGCCCATTATGGAAGTTTACCCTTTTCTGCTGCGGAGGAGTTTGCCATTCGTGATATTCTCCGCCAACGAGGGTTGGCCTGTGTGCCCTCGGCTGGGGTGCATCCCGGGATCCTGCCCGCCATCTTGGAGGATTATGGAAGCGAGGTCATCCTGAACGCTGGTACCGGGATCATGGATCACCCCCAGGGTCCAGCCAGCGGGGTGCGGGCTTTTTTTGAGGCCTGGGAGCGCTATGGGGCGCAGGAGAGTTTTGTGCTTTCGTCCCTGCCTGCAGGCCCGCTGCGCGCAGCAATGGAAAAATGGGGACCCCATGGCTGATCGACTCATTTTTTGCGATTTTGATGGCACCATCCTGGTGGAGGAAATCTTCCGGGAGTTGCTCACGCACTTTGCCCCCGAGCCGGCTGCCCGAATCCTGCCGGAGATCCTGGCCTTGCGGGTGAGCTTACGGGAGGGCTTGTCTGCAATCCTTGGCACTATCCCCTCGCACCGCTGGCCAGAGATGGAGTCCTTCGTCCAGGAAAATAGCCACTTGCGGGCGGGTTTTATGCACCCAGGGAAGCCCTTTGCATTGGCGATTCCGTCACGGATTTGCGGCTGGCCCGCCAATGCCCCAAGGTCTTTGCTCGCAATGGCCTGATCGAATATCTGGAACGGGAGCGACTTCCCTTTACCCCCTTTGTGGATTTTTGGGACCTATTGCGTGCTTTGGAGGCACCATCATGAAAGATCTGCGCTCGGCCCTGGCAGCAGCGGCTCGGGATTTCTATGCACGGGGATGGATGTTAGGAACGGCAGGCAACCTCTCGGCCCGCCGCGATGCCGAAAGTTTTTGGATAACCGCCAGTGGTCGCCCCAAAGATGCCCTTACTCCCGAAGATTTTGTAGCCGTAGATCTGGACGGACAGCTTTTGGAGTCGGGACAGGAGCGCCGTCCCTCGGCCGAAACCAGTATCCATAGAGTCATCTACCGACATTTCCCCAGTGCCCAGGTGATTTTCCATGTCCATTCGGTGGAGGCCAATCTTTGCGGACATTTTGCCAAGGATGGGCGTCTGCGCCTGCCCCCGTTGGAAATGCTCAAGGGGCTGGGTATTGCGGAGGTCGATCCCCAGATCGATCTCCCAGTCTTTCGCAATCATCTGCAGGTGGAGCAGATTGCCGAAGATATCAATGCAAGCTTTGGTCAAAATCCACCTCGTGTGCCTGGGGCACTCATTCACCTCCATGGGATGACGGCCTGGGGGACTGGGCTGACCGAGGCCCGACACCATCTGGAGCTCTTTGAGTTTTGTTTTCGATATCTATCGATGGCCCGACTGTTGGGTCTTGGAGGAGAGTCATGAGTCAAGCGTTGCTGACGGTCATTGGGGAAGATCGCCCCGGAATCGTGGCGGCCGTAACCCAGGCCCTGTATGCCGCCGATTGCGCTATTGGCGATGCTTCGATGATGCGTTTGGGGGGGTACTTCACCATTATGCAGGTCATTGAGTACCAACGTGATTTTGGTGCCGTAGAAACAGCCCTGGATCCGGCGGTAAAGCGGCTGAACCTGCGTGTCCATCTGGATCCCATTCCGAGCCTTCCCCGCCAGGAGGATGTGGCCAATGTACGCGTCACCGTCTATGGCGCGGATCATCCAGGGATCGTGGCCAGTGTAACCGATGCCCTGGCCCGGATTGGTTTCAACATCATTGATCTGGAAAGTGAGCGCTCCGGTAACCCAGAGCGACCCATTTATGTCATGGTCATCCAAGGCTCGGCGCCTGGAGGTACGAAGGCTGTCGCCGATGTTTTGGAACCCCTCAAGATCAGCCAGGGCATCGAAATCACGGTGCATCCAGTGGATACGGTGCTGCTCTGATGGCTGTGCTACCCGTCCTTACCTACCCCGATCCCCGTTTGCACCGCGAGGCCGAGCCGGTGCAGGATTTCGATGCGGAATTGCGCCAGTTTGTGGCCGATTTGACCGAGACCATGTACGCAGGCCCCGGCGGGGTAGGTATTGCCGCCCCCCAAGTGGACCGCCTGCAACGGATTGTGCTGGTAGATGTTCGTCCCAAGCTTGGTGATGACTGTCATGGTTTGATGATTCTCATCAATCCCGAATTGGTGGCTTGGGAGGGAATGGCGGTGGGACGGGAGGGTTGTATGTCGGTACCTGATTTTACGGGCAATGTCATTCGTGCCGAGCGAATTCAGGTCCGGGCCCAGGACGGGGAAGGGCGGGATCGCTTTTACGAGTGCCAGGGCTTCGAGGCCCGGGCCGTTCAGCACGAGATGGACCACCTCGACGGTCTATTATTTTTGGATCGCCTGGTGTCTCGCAAGACCGATCTTTTTCGTCGTAAACAGTATCAGCCCAAGAAAAAATAAGAAGATGTAAGGGGACAAGAAACTTGCCCCCAAATATCATGACCCCTCAACCAGCTTGGTAGGGGGCGACCCGAAAGGTTTCAAAAAGGATGTCAATGGCCTGGTGCTGGGCACCATGGGCGACGGCATCAAAAATATCCTGATCCGTCCATCCCAGGGAGCGAAGTTGCGCAACCTCTGCATCCCCGACGCTATGGGGGTTGCGTACGGCTTTGAGAACATAATCCAACAGCCGATTTTCTGATTCCGCCAAGGGGCCGCGGAGTGGGTCCTGGTGCGCCTGTTGCAGATCCTCCTTGCTCAATCCCTCGTTCAAGAGCAGGGCTTCATTGAAGCCGATGCAAAATTGGCAATTCCCTTCTTCGGACAAAATGTAACGTAACAATGCCAGGAACTTGCCCGTCAAACGGGGATGCTGGCTAAAATAAGCCAAATTCTGCCATTGACTACGCAGCAGAGCAGGGCTGATACCAAAGAGTTGCAGGCCTTCCGGAACTCCCCCGAAGGCCTGTTGGATTTGCTGATAGAGTTCGGCAAGTTCCCCGTGAGCATTTTCAGGGGGGGTCAGTGCAAGGATGGTCATGGGAATCTCCTGGTGAGTGGGAAAAAAGTAGTAAAAACATACCGACTGATCGGTATATAGTCAAGGACCAGGGTTTGCCCAGGAAAGATGGTAAAAAATTCTTTAGAATATCGATATTTTCTTTTGGGAGATTGGTTATGAACCAGGTGATCGATGTATTGCAATCCCATCGCTCCATTCGCCGTTTTCGCCCGGATCCCCTTCCTGACGGCCTGTTGGAAGAAATCGTCCGCGCTGGGCAACAAGCCCCTACGTCCAGCAACCTGCAGGCTTATCGCATTCTGCGGATCACCGAGCCTGGGCTGCGCAGCCAACTAGCAGATTGGGCCGGAGCGCAAGAGTACGTCCGCTTGGCACCGGAATTCCTGGTTTTTTGCGCCGACCTGCGGCGGGCGCAAAGGATCTGTCAAAGGCAAGAGACCCCTTTTGTAGCGGGGATGACCGAGCATTTTCTGATTGCCACCATCGATGCCGCCTTATGCGCGCAAAATTGCGTCGTTGCTGCCGAAAGTGAGGGATTGGGGGTTTGTTATATTGGCGCTGTGCGCAATCATCCAGAGGAGATCAGCCAGGCTTTGGCTCTCCCAGAACAGGTCTACCCGATCTTTGGTTTGTGTTTGGGATACCCAGACCAGGACGTGGAGCGCAAGCCAAGGCTGCCGCTGCGCGCCGTCTTGCAGGAAAACCGCTATTCGGAAGCAGAAGATGCCGAACTTCTTGCCCAATATGACCAGCAGATGCAGCAGTACTATCAGCATCGAAGTGATCATCAAAAGGACAGCCGTTGGACCCAGGAAGTAGCCGCCCATGTGGGTCGGGAGGCTAGGCCCCATATGGCTGGTTTTTTGCATCGGCGTGGTTTTCTTCAGCGCTAATAGCAAAGTATCTGGAAAAATAGCATGTTTTGGGCTCCTCCACGATCAGTGGGTAGCCGCAAGCCCAGACCTCTCACGATCAGGGGTGCCGTGTTGATTACATAAGTATTCATATCAAAAAGACATCGGAGAAGCTCTCTGCTTCCTCTCCCATCTCTGCCCCTCTTAGCATGCCACAGTGGGCACAAAATACGCGCAAGCTGTTGCGGAGAGATTGGATTTGGCACAACCGTACCAAAAAAGGCAGCAAGGAGTGCTGCCAAGCGTACACCACCGAAGAATCATCAAATAAACTTTGCTAGAAGCTAAACTGCAGCATCAGTCGATCATCAATAAAGGTTCCATGGTAGTCGGCAAAGGGATTGCTGTGATCGATGGCCAGCCGATTACGAAGGGAGATCCCTTTCCAGAAACCACCCGGGGTATAGGTCACGTCGAGGTAGTTTGCGTTTACATTGGGCAAGAACGGGGCAGTGTGATAAAAGCTGTAGGAATATTTGAGACGAAGGTTGTGGAGCGGGAAAAGAATCAAACCAAACTTCCAGGCATGCCCTCCCGCCGCTGAGCCGATCAAGCCATAGTCCATGATACTGGTATACAGGGGATCGGCGTTGTACTGCTGGGAATAGGGAGAGATGAATCCGCCATTATCCAGCGTCTTGCCGTTGGGAAGGGTAATTTGCCGGCGGGTGATATGATCATACGCTGCAAAAAGCTGCCCCTGAATCCCATCATAGTGGGCAGCCAAACCCACCATACCGCCATAGACGGTGGCATTGACAGGTCCCGCTAGGTCATTGCCGTCCGCCCATTCCCGAGCATATTGAAAATCGGCAAAGGGTTGGAAATGGCCCAGCAGATCCGGTGTCTTGTAGCTGCCCAATGGTCCTGATATTGCAGATAGGCCTGTCCGAGGACGTTGAGACTGTTTCGTTCGCCCATCAGCAAGGGATCCAGATGGGTGTAGCCAGGACCGTTCAAATCATTCGCACCCAACGCATTGGCGGTATAAAAGGCCACCCCAGCACTGACGCCATAGAGTGGCGCCGTTTGGACCTTGAGCATGCCACCTAGGGAGTAGGCATATTTGTTGGGTAGGGTGCTACCGCCAAAGAGCTGATTGAAATAATACGATCGAATGTTTCCGCTCACGCTCCCTGCTTCCAGAAACTGCTGGAGCGATCCGTAGCCTGCATCCTGGGCCATGACCAATCCGGGAAACAATAATAATGCCGTAACCAAGGGCTTGCGTAGTTGTTTATTCACTGCATTCTCCTGTACTTTCATTTGCTTGCTATTACATGCGCCTCTAAGTAATGTGGCGCTATCATTGCGTGGGTTTTTTCTTTGGGTGTGCTTGCACTTGCTCGTCTACCGAAGAATTTTGCTTCGGGGCGGAAGAAGAGTGCAGGTCCACCAACTGCCCATCGCGAAATCCCAAAGCCGAGGGTACTGGCTGGGTGAAGAGGGGATTGGAGGTATCCTCTGGTGCCGTGACCTTGGTGTCGGCAAGGGCTGTGGTCACGGTAGCTGCAAAGACTCCCAGCGCTACGGTTGCTACTTTCCACATTTTCTTATTCATGGCTTTACTCCTCCTGTCTCATCGTGTTTGTTCAAGCACGAATGAATAATAGAGAATGCAGTGAAATAAGAAAAATTCTATTATTTAATTTATGAAATTATAAAAAGTAATATCACAAAAATTCCAGAAATAAAGATTTCTGAGGATAGCCGCGGGCCACGAGACAGAAGGAGGCAAAGAGTTTATGATCTGAAGTTGCAGTTTGCTTATGCGTAGGGGTGTAATGGCGATCTATGGCCACATTACTGTTTATGGAGAGGACCACATGAATACTAGCATTCGAAATCAGATCGGCGGCACCATTCTGGAGATTTTGGAAGACAAAATCATGACCGAAATAGTGCTGGAGACTGCGGCAGGAAAAATAACCGCGGTCATCACGACCCGTAGTGCCAAGGATCTCCAGCTACGTGTTGGAGACCGAGTCAGCGCTATTATCAAGGCCACCAACGTCTCCATTGGTAAGGAGTAAATGACAGGCCCCATTGGGGGCCTTGCGTAGATTAGAATTTATAGGTAAACATGACCCGGTTATAGACGAAGGAGTGCTGACCGGCACCGGGATATAGACCGTTATCTCCCCCATTGGCCACCTCCACTTGATCCCGTAAGCAGAGTCCTTTGAATATCCCTTGCGGGTAGTAACTGACATTGAAGTGGGTCCAGTTACTGTTCCCGGAAAAATAGGTTGTAAACTCCGAGAATCCCGCCGTCAGTTGGAGCTGTTTGGCAATGGGCCAGTATGCCGCACGCACCCGCCAGCCATGGCCAGGCCCTACCCCCACGAGACCCTGAATCATCGCATCTACATATAGGGGATCGGCGGTGTAGCCAACCGTGTAGGGGGAAATGATGGCACCACCGCCTAGGTTGTGCGCATGCAAAAGGGTGTCGTCATAGGCTGCCCAAATACTTCCGTGAGGAAAGGCCAGCCCCGCTTTTACTCCCCAACTGGTAGCATTGACACCCTGTCCAGGCTGATTGAACAGGGTAGTTCCAGTGCTTGCAAAAGCGTTCCCGGCACCCCACTCCCGCGTAAATTGCGCAGCAACAAATGGCTTTAGACCATAGCCTACCGGTACACCAAATTTTCCATCCCAGTAGAACATATTGGCAAACTGATCAAACTGGTAGAACCAGGCCTGGGTCTTTCCGCGAGCCAAGGCATACTTGGCACCAAAAGCCAATGCTCCGTTGCTTGGTGGAGTATTCGATGGGAGAACATTGGGACCACCGTATAAGGAATCGGTATCATAATGGGATGGGTAGTACAAATTGTCTCGGTAGAAATCTTCAGCGGTTCGGTCCTTCCAACGAAAAATCCGAAGCGCATCCAGTTGCAAATGCTGCAATGGCCGTATCTGTAAAGTCACGCCTTGATAGGTAACAGGAATCACCCGCCCACCCACACGATTTAGCCACGGGGTATCCACCAACTGGTTGCCCGCCTTGATGGTAAACCAGGGATCGGAGTATTCCAGGTAGGCTTGACCGAGGGCGTTAACGGAGTTTTGGTCCCCCATGAGGGTCTTATCGACCCGGGCGGGATTGTTGGCCAGGGTACCAAGGGCATTGGCTGTATAAAAACTGACACCTACTCGAAAGCCCGTCAGAAAAGGAGCGGTCAGCACATTCAGGCGGCCCGCCAAGGAATAGGCATAGGCATTGACTGTGTTGGGTGTACCGTACAGGCGACTGAAGTAATAGGAACGGATTTGTCCGTCAATGGTGCTTTTTGCAAAAAACTGGCTTAGGGTCTCACCTTGCGCAGCGCCACTAGCAGCGCCGCCCATAATAGCAAGAAGAATGATTGCCTTGCGGTTCATGGTTACTCCTCATGGAAATATTTTTTTATATACAACGATAGAGCGAAAAACGACCTGCCAAACTGGCAGGTCACACACGCATCGACGCGCCCTTCGTCTTAGCCTAAGGGCTCCCCTTTGGGGGCGCTATAGCCATCGGCGTGGAACATCTTCTGCCCCTCCGGGCTCTGCATGTACTGGATAAATTCTTCTCCTAGTTTGGGATTGGGGGCCGTGCTGGGAACGGCTGCATAAAAGACCAGTGGTTGCGGCTTCACCGTTTTTTCTTTGCCATCCGCATTGATTTGGAAACCCGCCTTGTCGTACCAGGACTTTTTGTAGGCGGGATCACTCAGGTTGATCTCTGGAGGAAGCTGTACACAGGGCAAGTGCAAGGACTTCACCGCACTCAAGTACCCGGAGGATGCGGCAATCTGTCCACTCTTCAAACGGGCCAGAAGGGACATCTCCGTAAAGATCTGTTTGGGATTTTCGATGGGACCCAGAATTTTCTGGGCAAGTCCGGGCTGGTGGTAGTAGCGTTCGGCGAGCTGGAGGGTAAAGACAATGTTCTGCCCCTGGGGATCGGTTTTGGGATCCGTCCGCCCAAAAACTACACCGGGCTGTTGCAGGATTTTATACCAAGGGGTTTTACCGCTAGCGAATTCCTTGGCATAGGGACTGGTTGGGCTGTAAGCAATACACATCTGGGTACTGGCCACGGGATAGGCTTTCTTTACCAGACCGGCTTTCATCAGCACCTCGATGGGTCCGGGGGTGATGGAAACGAAAACGTCAGGGGTGAGCTGATGGCCGGCGATCAGATGAGCCAGGGCATAGGCACCTTGTCCATCCCCCCGGAACTCGACCTGATGGGCCTTGCCAAAGGCTGGGCCGAGATGGAGATTCATAACGTTGCCCATGGCGCCTGCAAAGGCGACCAGCATGGTCTCGGCCTGGGCAGCAACAGGTAGGAATAAGCTAGCAGCTACGGCAATAGCGAAACGGTGTTTGCGGGAAATCTTCATCATTGTTTGGCTCCATGTGATATGTACAGACATATACTACGACTAAGGCTAGCCAGGGTGCAAGCAGGAGGATGCTGAAAAAGCCCTTGTTATCATTGCGTACCGTTGGAAATCTGGGAGTTGCATCTGCGC
>JABEBX010015887.1_pt1 | contig 70362 bp, 71 predicted proteins | sample 7245971 | NCBI WGS metagenome assembly JABEBX01 (sample SAMN14506365, study PRJNA622280) | hot springs metagenome | biome: hot spring [ENVO:00000051]|acidic hot spring [ENVO:00002120]; feature: spring [ENVO:00000027]|sediment [ENVO:00002007]; material: sediment environment [ENVO:01001048]... | reverse complement strand
ACTTCGTGATCGAACAGGAACAGATAGCCCGTATATTTCATTCCTATATCAACGCCGAGGTCCTCCTGTAAATGTTTATAGAAATTAATAGCAGTCTGGGCCATAACCTGATTTTCCCTGAGAGTAAAAAAATCTCTAAAAGCTGCCGCACTCTTTGCTGTATTGCCCTGGGCAAAGGTCTTAAATTTGTCCACAACAAGTATTTTTAGACTCGGGTCTTTCTTTTTCAGGTGATATGCCGAGGTAAGTCCGGCCATACCAGCACCAACAACTACTATATCATATCTCATAGAACGCAAATTCACATAATTATATAAATCTATCTTTAGAGTGAATATTACTGCAAAAATTGTTATTTTTTCGGGCCGGAAAAATCTATGATTTATTGCTAAATAATTTAATTATAATGTTTATATAGGTATCTGTAATTTTCCAATATGGAAGAAAAGTGGATAGCACTTAGCAATACTACAATAGGGCAGCTAATGGCAACCATCAATACCAGTATTATAATAGTTGCACTGCCATCAATATTCAAGGGAATACATTTAAATCCATTTTCCAGCGGTTCATTTCCATACCTTCTCTGGCTGATTATGAGCTATATGATAGTGCTTTCTGTAACGCTGGTTAGTATAGGAAAGTTATCAGACATATTTGGAAGAGTGAAAATATTTAACCTCGGATTTTTAATATTTACAATCGGATCTGTTTTGCTTTACATAGCTCCCGGAACGGGATATACAATAGCACTGGAACTTATAATTTTCAGAATGGTGCAGGCCGTTGGCGGTGCATTTCTTATGGCAAATACTTTTGCAATTATAACAGACAACTTCAATGAGAAAGAGAGGGGATTTGCAATTTCAATAAACAGCGTTGCAGCAGTATCAGGTGTGAGCATCGGTGTTGTTCTCGGTGGAATTCTCGCAACGATATACTGGAGGGATATTTTTTTAATAAGCATACCGATAGGCGTATTTGGGACATTCTGGTCATATACAAAACTTAAAGATGTTAGAGAACAGACTTCCAGAAAGATAGATTTTGCAGGAAATATAAGCTTTGCACTTGGCCTTATTATTTTGCTTCTGGGTGTTACCTACGGTATAACACCATATAAATCATCGCCTATGGGATGGACAAATCCACTTGTTATATCGGCCATAGTAACAGGTTCAGCACTGTTAATTGCCTTTCCGATAATTGAGAAGAGAGTTGAGGCACCAATGTTCGATATGCATCTTTTCAAAAACAGAAATTTTAGCATCAGCATATTTACAGCACTTGTCTCTGCAATGGGTATGATGGGATTAATGTATATGCTGACATTAATATTCCAGGGCATATGGCTTCCGATTCATGGCTATAGTTATGCTGTAACACCGCTCTGGGCAGGAATATATATTCTTCCTTTGCCCGTATCCATGGGTATATTCGGTGTTCTGTCGGCAAGACTGTCAGGCAAATTCGACCCGAGAATACTTACAACTTCCGGTCTCTTTATTTCTGCTGCTGCACTCTTCGGCCTCATGGCATTGCCATACAATTTTTCATATCCATTGCTTGCAATTATAATAACCATATTCGGTATAGGATATGGAATATTTAATGTCCCGAACCTCAACGTTGCAATGTCTGCTGTTCCTGCAAATGAAAGAGGGTCAACTTCGGGAATTTTGAATACCATGAGAAATGTGGGATATACCGCAAGTATTGGCGTATTCTTTTCAGTTCTTATTCTTGGGCTTTCAATTTATTATCCGGGAGCAATAACTTCTGCACTGGCAAAGCAAAATGCAACATCACTTATACCTGTATTCACATCAATACCGCCAACACAGATATTATTTTCAACATTCCTTGGTCTTAATACCGTACATTATGTAATTGCAGGAACTTCAATTGTAATTTCGCACAGCACGCTTATAACCATAACAGGCCATTTATGGTTTCCTGAGGTTATAGCACCTGCATTTATGACTTCAATGGACGATGTTTTCTTAATTGGAGGTATAATAACTGTAATAGCAGGAATAACATCGGCATTCAGGAGGCCTTTAAATTACATTGAGAAGAAGAGTAAAACAATAAAAGAGAATAAAGGAAAAAGCAGATTAACAGGAAAATAAATTTATATCTGTTATAATTTCATATGATGATTAGAAAAGCTTTAGAATCTGACTGGAATATAATAAGTGAAATTTCTAAATTGAGCGGATATGATGATTATATCAATAGACATGGCAGGAATTACATGGATTCGGGTATTATATATGTTAATGATGATGATTGTGTCAATGCCTTTATAAAAGCTGAATTTATGCCCGATAATTCATTATGGTTCAGCGGATTGAGAGTTCATCCGGATTATAGAAATCAGAATATAGCAACTTCACTGTTATTATTCCTGAAAAAATTTGCAACCGATTCGGGTTATAGCCATCTTGGATGTCTGGTTGAAACAACAAACACCAAGTCTGTCAATCTCATGAAAAAAAATCACATGGATATTATAGAAACATATAATTTTTATAATTCTGGGATAGATGTATCGGGCTATTCATACGCGGACCTGAATACATCGCATATGGTAAATATAAACTGGAAATTTGCGGAAATAAAAAATGGATTTATGATTGAAAAGAATAATATTGTTTATTCTCACAGTGACAATATTAATATTTATACCGTTATTTCCGGCGATGATTTGAAATTAATAGATACTGGTTACACATGTGCTCCGGCGAAATTTGACGGATTGATAAAACATGAAAAGGATCCGGAATTTCCTTCAGGCTATGTATTCCGTTTGAATTTAAATTCATAAAAATTAAAGCTTTCTCATCATTATATTTTCAATGCTGTGGTCTCTTCCCTTTTCTATTATAAGGCCGCCGCGGTATTTTGTCTTCATTATATTTTCACGGTAATTCAAACCGTTTATAGAATCCCAGATTTTTGATGCTATGGCAATTGCCTCTTCCCTGCTTAGACCGGCATAATTTCTGAAATATGAATTTTTATCCTTAAATGCTGTATCCATTAAAATAAAGAAACGCTCTATAAACCACTGCTTTACATACTCTTCACGGGAATCTATATAAATTGAAAAATCCAGGAAATCTGAGACATAAACATCATGGTGTTTTGTATTGCTGTTTATTTGAAGTATGTTAAGGCCTTCAAGAATAATAATATCGGGATTATTTATAACCTGCTTTTCTTCTGTAATATCATATTTAAGATGCGAATAAACTGGAATTTGTACACTGCTGATTCCGGACTTCATAGATATTAAAAAATCTATAAGATTTTCAATTTCATAGCTCTCCGGAAATCCTTTTCTGTTAAGAATATTTTCTTTTTCCAGTTTTTTATTGTTTTTAAGAAAATTGTCCGTTGTTACAATGTAAATATTATAATCAGGATTGATTTTGCATAAAAGAGTCTTTAAAAGCCTTGAAGTTGTACTCTTTCCGACGGCAACACTTCCTGTTACGCCTATAATATATGGAACTTTCTCTATTTTTGAGCCGAGGAATTTATTTCTCTCCTGATGAAGAAGCCGGTTATTGTTTATATACAGCTGGAGAAGATTGGTAATCGGAAAATAATAATCCCTGATTTCTGATTCCGTGATTATATCATTCAAAGCCACAACGGATGATATATCTTTTTCAGAAAATTTTATATCTGTATGGTTGTCCAGTGATGCCCACTCTTCCCTGGTAAATGAATAATAAAGACCCTCGCCGTAACCTTTTTTCTTCACCGTTTGCCCATCCATTGCAATAGATATTCAATCAGTATATAAATTTCTAATGCCTGTTACGTATATCTTATAAAAATTCCGATATATTTCAGGATTGGTATTACATTTCTTTAAAAAAACCATTTAATTAATTCTTTATTTTTTTTAACAGTTCTCCAAGTTCATTCCATGTGTTAACAATAGGATAGCTAAAAGAATAATCCAGCATGAGGTTATTTTGACCTGTTGCAAAACTTCTTGAGTCAGTTTTAAAACCAATACAGGTCTTTCCATAGGCGAAAGCCATGCCAAGTTCAACACATGCACCCTCATCGGGCACTCTGCCATCCATTACCATTAAAAGGGTTCTGGAATTTTTAAGAGCGTCGACATCACGCTGGAAAACCCGTTTGCTTGTTTCAGGCCATTTTTCAGGATCCTGAAGTAGAAGTTCATCCTCACCGCCGTCCAGCTGCGGCAGATAGGTAGTAAAGCCATTTTTATGAAGAAAATTTGCAAGCTTTTCGTTAAACTGTCTTTCCATTTCATTGAATAGAGGCGCTGAAATATAAACATCAAACTCAGGCATGAAATAGCATCTTAAATTATAATAAAAATTTTATCATTTTTCGAATAACAATTTTTTCTTCAAATCATTGTTAAATATTCGTTCATCCAGTGAAATTGCAACCCTTGAACTGCAATTTTTTTCTTCATTCAATGAAGTTACACCGTCAAGGTCACATGTTATCTGTCCGTATTTATATTTGAATGCCTTTTCATTTATATAGGAAAATACTGCTATGGGATCGTGCATTTCCAATTTTCCATGTCTACTTATCATATCTGATAAAACAGCTTTCATAAAACTCCCGGCAGGATAATCGATATTTATCTTTTCAAGATCGTTTTTTGTTACGGAAAATTCAGGATCCATTGTTAAATCCAGTGGGATGGCAGTGATTTTTATTCCTGATTTGAAAACAATTGCAGCAGCATCCGGATCATAAAAAATATTGAATTCGGAGTTGCCCATGTTGCCCTTGCCATAGCTGTTAAATCTGAACGCCCCGCCCATAATTATAATTTCATCTATTCTTTTTGCTATATCGGGATCGAGGCTCAGAAGAATTGCTATCGATGTTAAAGGAGATGTGGATATAATGGTATTTTTATGATCCTTAAGTGATTCATACATTTTCACTATACCGTTTATTTTATTTTCTTTGATAACAGTGCTGAACTTATAGCCTGCAATACCGTTTTCTCCGTGGAAATCCTCAACATAATGAGGCTTTATTAATGGCCTTGATGAACCGCGGTATACGGGCACATCAATATTAAGCAGTGATACCACGCCAAGAGTGTTTCTGTATGTATTTTCAACGTCTGTATTTCCCGATGCGGAAACAATAAATTCAGGTTTTATTCCGTATTTTGCCAGGAGTATTATTCCCATGGCATCATCAACACCTGTATCAACGTTAAGTATTGGATTTTTCATTATTTGTGAATACCATATAATTTAAAAATATTATTAATTGATATGAAATCCATGACATTGAATCAACATGGTTTTATAAATTTATATTCATAATTGATTTAATATTATCATATTTCTTTTTAAATATAACTTAAACATGAATATAATAACCTAACAGATATTTCCAAATTTGAGATATTGTGACCCTGAATTAAATTACGGATTATAATGACCGGGCATACAACATAGTTATTTGCATCATTCATACTGCATATTTCATGATCTAAACTCCAAAAGTTATATTTTTGAAATGTTTTTATTCTCACAATTTACTGGAAAAATACTGTATTATATCTGCCCACAACGTGCTTATTTTATTATACAGTACATTTTCAATTTCACAGCAAAAATTAATATTCTGTCTATATATCCTTATCTATGGATTTATCAGAATTTCTAATGATGGAACATTCAGATATTAGAATAATTATAAACACTGATTTTTTACATGAAATTGATAATTTTAAAACTTTTACGGATTTTCTGGTATCTGATCATATCAATATCGAAGAAAAAATCTATTTTCCTGTTATACTGGACAAAGACTGGGATGATATTGAACAGTTTAAGAAAAATGTTGAGAGAGTAAAGAATGACCATAAACTGCTTGAAACCCTTGCCGGCAATATGATAAACTGGAAAAAAAATGGAAAGGATGATTTATTCAACTTAAGATTGCCGTTATTCTATAAAACTCTGGAATATCATAATAATTTCGAGGAGGATTTTATATTTTCAAGATGGAAACATATTGAAAAAAATATAACCCAAAATGCTATGGAAGAGGCATTATCTGCTGTTGAGGATCTTGATGATAAATATTTAGTATTTTCAGGACTCTCAAACAATTTTAAGAAATACATGAAAAGTCTTTAATATTGCCAAAAATAGGTATACTTATAAAAATTTTGCCTGTAACCTTAACCACATATTTTTCAATATCTGAAATATGACTGTTATGGTTTTATGGAATTATGATAGTATTGATTTATCCCGGGATTATAATTGTTCATATATGACAAAAATTTTGGACGAAAAATAAAATCAGGATTTTATAAATATTTATTCTTACGGATAATTTTTATACCCTGGAATAAAGTATAGTGATATAACTATATATTTAAATAGTAAAAGTAATTCGGCTTTTATGGTTGATAATTTTAAAAGTGATGACGTTGTAGAAAATGGTCTTGAAGTTATTGGTGTGAATCCCATACCGAACAAAGAAAGAAATATGTCTTCGAGAAAAATTTTTATATTCTGGGCAATGGCCAGTGCCTCTGCATTAACTCCTATTGTAGGTCTGGACTTATACAACATGGGGCTTACTTATATGATAATCGCCGTATTCATTGCTTTATTGATAGGATTGATTCCGGCAGGACTTATCGGAGAAATGGGCAGGCAGATACCTGTAACTTCTCTTGTTGTGGCAAGGAAAACTTATGGATATATGACCTCTGGGGCATATTCTCTGATATTCACATTTTTGAATCTTGGATTTTTTGGGTTAAATGATACGGTTGGTGCGGCCATAATAAGCAGCCTTACACATACCAATATAATTCTGTGGTATGTAATCATGGGTTTAATTCAAATATTACTTGTTCTATTTGGCGCAAAATGGCTGGAATATTTTTTCAGGTACAGTGCTCCTGTACTGCTGGCAAGTTATGCCATACTTACATATTTCCTTCTTACATCTTATAAAATCAATGTGGCAGCTCTAATGCATCCCCTCGGGCATTTTTACTGGGGAACCGCTATAGACTTCCTTCTGGGTTTTTCCATACTTGCATGGTCATATAAAATATCAACACAGACAAGATTCGGCATACCTTTTAGAAAAACAAAAAGCAGGTTGCAAAGATTCGGTTATTTCATATCAAGCCCTGTCGGCATAATAATTCCAGTTTTATTGATGGGAATAATAGGTTTAATGGGCAACAGTGTGGAGCCCGGCACCGGCTGGAACATCGCAGTTCTTCCTTTCGCACATCTCCACGGATTGTTCGGTGTAATAGTATTTATTGCGGCACTTGGTGTTTCTCTTGCAATAATACATACAAATGCCATGAATCTTTATCCGGCAACAGCTGACCTTCTTGCCGCAATACAGCCCGGTTTCTCCAAAAAATCAAAAGAAAAACTTGCACAGCCCCTGGCAACTGTTATTCTTGGCGCAGGAGGAATAGCCCTTGCAATAGCAGGTATACTTGCACACATTGAGGATTTTATAGATGTTCTTGCATCGATTATATTCCCCTTTACATTCATACTTATATTTGACTGGTTTGTGAATCTAAGACACACCACAAAGATTGGAGACTACTATAAAATACCCAAAAGCCTGTATATGAATATAAGAATTGATGCACTTATTCCTGCAATAATTGGAACATTGATAGCCATATTCGGCATAGGGTCATATGATTATATTTTTGATTATTTCCCGCAGGCACTCTTCGGCTCGTTGATTGGTCTTTTAATTTATATGGTTGTTTACTACACTGTTTCTGCAAAAAAGGCCAGTAAAATTGAAAGCAAAGAGATAGACAATGAATATTCTGACTTTGAAAGCGCTGATTAGTATCTAAATAAATATTTTTAAATTTTATAGACTGTGATCCCAAACCGGGGTCATGCAAAAATTTTGATTATTGCTTTGATAGTAATACTGTTTGTATTTGCATTTTTAACATTTTAAGGCGAATATACCTTGATTTTCAATGATTAATCTTGTACTATTTTTTTCTTATGAACTATTTTTTCCATCGCTGTCAAATATTCTTCTGGACCTGAACATTGTAATACTGTTTGTATTAGCTATACCTTCTATTGTTGTGCTCTGTTATTACACTAGATGTTCCTCCCGGGAAGGTTATAAAATGGCACTTAACCCGGACAAAGCAAAGATTTGGGTTATTCTCCTCATAGCGGTATTATTTTTATTGCCATTTTTGATTGACTGAAGTGATTATATATTCATAAACATGTAAACTGTTATATTTATATAGCATCGATATTTTATTATGATAATAAATTCATGGTGAAATCAATGAAAAAAATTGTTGTAACAGGATCTAACAGGGGCATAGGGCTTGCAATTGCTGAAAAACTTGCATCTGAGAATTACGGAATAATAATGGTTGATTATGACGCTTCAATAAAAGAAACATCACAAAAATTAAATGAAAAATATGGAAATATAACAGGAATAAAGTGCGATGTTTCAGACTTTAATGATACACAGAAAGCTTTTTCATCCATTGATAAAAATGAGGTCTATGGCATAGTAAACAATGCAGGAATAAACCGCGATACTTTTTTTACAAAAATGACATTTGAACAGTGGGATTCTGTCATAAAAACGGATCTTTACAGCATGTTTAATGTTACTAAAGCCTTTGTTGATTCAATGATTGAAAATAACAGTGATGGAAGAATAGTAAATATATCATCTGCAAGCTGGAATGGCAATGTCGGCCAGGCAAATTATTCAGCCGCCAAAGCCGGTGTTATAGGCTTCACCAAAACACTTGCAAGGGAGCTTGGAAGATATAATATAAAGGTAAATGCAGTGGTTCCGGGATTTATTAAAACACCGATGACAGATGCTTTGCCTGATAAAATAAAGGATAAATTCATTGAGAAAATACCACTTAAAAAAATCGGGCTTCCTGAAGATGTTGCAAATGCCGTATCATACTTAATGTCAGAAGAAAGCAATTATATAAATGGAATTCTTCTTGAAGTGGGCGGGGGTATGATACTTTGAAATCCATGCAAGAAGTAATAGAAAGAAATGGCAAAAACAGGCCGTTTATTATATATTTTGGAACGGTAATAACGTATAATGATTTTGAAATGTATTCAAATGCTATTGCATCACAGTTTTCAATGTACTGCGATTCAGGTGACAGAATAGCAATAATATCTGAGAATATACCCCAGTATATTATAGCACAGTATGCAGCATGGAAAAATAATTGCATATTTGTTCCACTCAGCCCTCTGGACAGCACTGTAGAAATACAGGAAAAAATCAATCTTATCAAACCTTCAGTACTGATTATAAGCTCAGAATTTTACAGCCAGTTTAAGAACATAAATACAGAAGCAATAATAATATCCACGGACCCGCAAACATTTGGTGAATTGCCGGATAATTTAAGAAAAAAATTTGCTCTTGATAAAGGCAAAGAAGAATTAAATATCAGAAAGAAGTTATCATATCTTTATGAATATCCTGATAATGACGACATTGCAATGCTTGTTTTTACATCCGGAACATCTGGAAAGCAGAAAGCAGCGGAAATAAGGCATAAAAATATATACGCAGCATCATATATTTATAAGGAATGGTTCAAAGTAAAAGAAAATGATATTAACCTCGGCATGGCACCGTTTTTCCATATAACAGGCCTCACTTTCGGAATATCACTGACTGCATTAACAGGTTCAAGCATTATTCTCAATTATAGATTTGAACCGGAAAATACACTGGAATTGATTGATAAGTATCATCCGACAATAACAATGTTTGTTGCAACTGCATATAAATCCATGATAAATTCATGGAAGGACAAAACGGATATTAAAAAAAGATTGTTATCAATGCGTATGTGGTCATCAGGCGGCATGCCGGTTTCAATAGATATAGAAAACGGATGGAAAAATATGACAGGCCGTTGGATATACCTTGCATACGGTTTGACAGAAAGTACATCTCCTGTGGCCCTCTGGAAATATCCTTACAATGGCCAGCTCAAACTGTATAAAAACATAGTGGCGGCGGGGCTACCTGTTTATTATACTTCAACAAGGAGAGGAAGATCAGGAGAATTAATTGTTTCAGGGCCGCAAATAATTGATGGTTATTATATGAATAAAGAAGACACGGAGAAAACTTTTTACCGCGGCGAAATGAAAACAGGTGATATATGTTATATAGACAAAGACGGATGGATTTTTATTGTTGACAGAAAAAAGGATCTTATAGATGTTTCCGGATATAAGGTATGGCCCGGAGAAATTGAGAATGTAATCAGAAAATCGTCATATGTCGATGACTCAATTGTTGTTGCAAAAAAAGATGAATATAAAGGGGAGGTTCCTGTTGCATACGTTAAATTAAAAGACAATGTTTTCAATATTGAAAGTGCAAGAAGTAATATAATTGAAATATGCAGGAGTGAATTATCAAGATTTAAAATACCTGCTGAAATTATATTTATAGATGCAATGCCTGTAAGTGCAACAGGCAAAATAAAAAGGTCGGATATAAAAAAAATACTGGAGATGAAAAAGTGATAAGCGGATTTGCAGAAGCTGTATATAAAAAATATGATGGCAGTGCTTATGAGCTTATGAATGAGGCACTTGTAAAAGCTCTTGACATGGCATCGCTGGAAAGAAGCCAGATAGATGGTTTATTCACAACATTTCTTCCCGGCGTATTTGATGGAAATTTGTACCTGCATTTCTTTCCGGACCAGATTTGCAGCTATCTTGGAATAAAAGCAAAACATATAGAGTCAATGGAATATGGCGGGCCTTCAGTTCTTGCAGCACTTTACAGTGCAGAAAAGCTTGTTGAGAATGGAACATTAAACAACGTACTCCTTTTATTCGGCGGCAAGGGTTCCGATGTTAGAAGCAAAAAACTGACAGTCGATTCATATGAAAGAATGTACAGTGAGGTGCAGAACACACCTTATTCATCACTGTTAAAACCATATAATTATATGAATCCCGTATCGGATTATGCAATGGTTGCACAGAGGCATATGAAAATTTACAATTCAACAGATGAACAGAGGGCTGAATTAATGGTAAAACAGAGAAAGAATGCAAATCGTTCTGAATATTCAATGTTTACCGGAAATTTAACAGTTGATGATGTTTTAAAATCTCCTGTAATTTCATATCCCTTGCATCTTCTTGAGATAGTTTATCCTGTGGACGGATTCCATGCCTTTATTGTTTCTAAAAAGGCTAAAAATCTTAAAGACATTAAAATTCTCGGCTATGGAGAGGCGCATGAATCGAAGCTTCCGCCTGAAATGGATGATATTACTGTTACGCCGGCATATGAAAGCTCTTTAAAATTGAGAGATAAAATTAAAAAATGCGATTTTTATGAGCTTTATGATTCATTTAGCATTACAGTTATGCTTCAGTTGGAAAATACAGGCATAGCAGAAAAGGGAAAATCAGGCAAATTCATAGAAAATAATTCCATAGCAGTGGACGGCGATGTTCCATTAAATACCGGCGGCGGCAGCATAAACAGGGGGCAGCCGGCATACATGAGCGGAAGCGTATTATTATATGAAACACTTTTACAGCTTAACGGCATGGCAGGCAGAAATCAGGTTAAATCTGCAGGAAAGGGTTTTATAAACGGAATCGGCGGATGGTCCAGAAACCATTCTGTATCAATTATTTTAGGTGAGTGAATGAAATTAGAAGAAATATATGAAGAGTATGATAATAATTTTAAAAATGGAATACTTCCGTATATAAAATGCAATAATTGTTCATATTCATTCTATTACCCGAGGAATATGTGCCCTGAATGCGGTTCTTCAGATATTGAAATTAAGAACTCAACCGGCAATGGCAAGGTCTATGCATATACAATATTTAACGGAGAAAAATATGGCATTATTACCATGGATGAGAATTTTCGATTTTATTGCGGTATAACAGGAGACGGCGCAGATACGGGCAAAAAAATAAAAATTGTTTTTCCTGATAATAACGGTAAAAAAATACCATATGCAAAATTAATTTAATTTATTTTAAGTCATAATTGTATTTTTTAAATGTATTTTCCATTTCAGCTTTTAGATTATTCCTCTGTTCCGGAGAAAGCTTGAAGAATGGCTCCCTTGGCGAACCAGCTTCAATGCCGGTCATTATTTCCACCATATCATATATTGCTGAGATAGTTCCATATTTGTTTGATAATGCAGAAAGTTCATTGATTAGAAACTGGTATCTGTCGCCGTCGGAATTGTTGTAATTTTCCTCTATTTTTTTTAATATCTTATATGCATAATTTCCTGCACCTGAAACATATCCGTCAAGTTTTAATCTGAATGAGGAAAGAACATACTGGTCCGGCCCGGTATAAACATTGACTTTGCTGTATTCCTTTGTATTCAATATATCATTCATATTGAACGTTGTTTCCTTTATTCCTGTTATATTTCCGCCGTTTGCATTTATTTCATTTATCATGTCATATGTGATGTTGTATCCGGTAGTATCCGGATAATTGTATATAAGGGTTGGATATATTTTTGAAATTTCAGTATAGTATTTTATTATCCATTCCCTCTTTATATTTTTGAAATAATATGGGGGTAACGCTCCAACTGCATATATTTTTGCTTTTTTTGCACTTTCCGCAAGCTCCTTCGATTCTCCAAGATTTAATCCACCGCACTGTAAAATTATATTATCCGGTTTATATGAGAAAATATCAAGAAGTGTTTTCTTCTCTTCCATGCTCAGTGCCGGACCGAGTCCGGTTGTACCTGCCAGAAAGATATATTTCATGCTGTTTTTTAATAAGTCCTCTCCATGGTTTACTGCTATTTTTTTATCTATTTTATTTCCAGTAAATGGAGTAAGCATAGGTATTATTGAATCCATATTTGCCATTATTATATAATCTAAAAATGTATATAGCATTTTTGATATTCCATTATATATTTTTAAATTCTACGATAAAAATAGTCAAGAACGTTTTTAATTTTCTCTAAATAACAATGTTAAAATATTCTTTGTAAATAAGAAACTATGGAGATTAAAAAAGAAAATATAAAAATAAATGGGAAAAATCTTGAATATTATCCACTTAACCAGTTAGACGGAAAGTACGATATAAAAAACCTTCCATATTCATTCAAAATTCTTCTGGAGAATGTTCTCAGAAATTATGACGGTATTGACATTGATGAAAGGTCAATCAAAAATATCGCTGAAATGAAATCAGGAAGCGAAATGGCGTTTAAGCCTTCAAGGGTTGTATTCCAGGACTATACCGGTGTTCCAATACTTGTTGACCTTGCTGCAATGAGGCAGTATTATAAAGAAAAAAACAAGAATCCAGACAGTGTAAATCCTGCAACAAAATCGGATCTTGTAATAGACCATTCTATAATTGTGGATTCCTTCAGGGGAGAAGAGCCTATTATTATAAATATGAAGGATGAATTTGGAAGGAATGTGGAGAGATATGATTTTCTTAAATGGGCGCAAAACTCATTTAAAAATGTAAGAATAGTTCCTCCTGGACATGGAATAGTCCATCAGATTAACCTTGAGTATTTATCTTCACTTGCAGTCATAGAGGATGGAAAAGTATTCCCCGAAAGCCTTATTGGAGCGGATTCACACACAACGATGATAGGAGGTATTGGCGTACTTGGCTGGGGTGTCGGCGGACTTGAAGCCGAGGCCTCAATGTTAAATGAGCCTTACTTTATGAACGTTCCTGAGGTAATCGGTGTGGAACTTAAGGGAGATATAAATACCGGTATTACACCAACGGACGTTGTTCTTTATATTACCAATATATTAAGGTCAAAGAATGTCGTTGGCAAATTTGTTGAATTCTTTGGAAATATAGATAAATTAACTGCACAGGACAGGGCCACAATATCAAATATGTCTCCTGAATATGGAGCAACAATAGGATATTTCCCCGTGGATAATGAAACATTGAAATACATAAAAGCGACAAACCGTGATGCTGAAAGTGTTGAAAAATACTTTAAAGCCCAGGGATTGTTTTACAGCGGTAAAAAGAAGTATAATGAAACAGTTGAAATAGATTTATCAAAAATTGAGAGTGCTGTCGCGGGTCCGAAAAATCCCGATGAACTTATAAATATTAAGGATTTAAAGCCAAAAATAGAGGGAATAATTCAGGGCGGTAAAAATGGAGATCTTGTAAAGAATGGGTCTGTTGTTATGGCTGCAATTACAAGCTGTACAAATACGTCTGATCCGTTCGTCCTTTTAGGAGCCGGAATTCTTGCAAAAAAAGCATATGAACACCATCTTGTTCCTCCAGAATCAATAAAAACAAGCCTGGCACCCGGTTCAAGAGTTGTTACCGAGTACCTCGACAAGGCCGGTCTTTCTGATTATTTAAATAAACTGGGCTTTGAGCTTGTTGGCTATGGCTGCACTACATGTATTGGAAATGCAGGGCCATTAATACCTGAAGTTCAGAGCGATATATTGAAAAACGAAGTAAAAACATTTGCAGTTCTGAGCGGAAACAGAAATTTCGAGGGAAGGATAAATCCATATATAGCAGGGGCATTCCTTGCATCACCCATACTTGTTGTTGCTTTCGCCATTGCAGGAAAAATGGATATAGACTTCGAAAATGAACCGGTAGGCCTTGATAATGGAAAACCGGTTTATCTTAAAGATATATGGCCATCAAATGAGGAAATAAAAAAATACATTGGACTTGCAATGGACCCTTCAGTTTATAAAAAAGAATACTCTGATATTTATAAGGGAGATTCAAACTGGGAATCATTAAAGTCCAATGAAAGCACAATTTTTGATTTTAAGCCTGATTCAACGTACATAAAGATGCCGCCATGGATGTATCTTGAACCTGTTAAGGATGTACACAACGGCAGAATATTTGCAATATTCGGCGATAAAATAACAACAGACCATATATCTCCTGCCGGGCCAATTGCAAAGGATTCTGTGGCAGGAAAATACCTTGCATCTCTTGGAGTATCTGAAATGAATACCTTCGGTGCAAGAAGGGGCGACCATGAAGTTATGCTCCGCGGAGGATTTTCAAATCCAAAAATCAGGAATTTAATGGTTAAAAGCACAGGAGGTACAACTATACACTATCCCGAAGGAAATGAAATGAGCTTTTATGATGCTGCAATGGCCTATAAAAAGGAAAATACACCTCTGGTAATATTTGCAGGAAAGCAATACGGTTCAGGCAGTTCAAGGGACTGGGCAGCAAAGGTCACGGTACTTCTCGGCATAAAGGCTGTTATAGCAGAGAGCTTTGAAAGAATACACAGAAGCAATTTAGTTGATATGGGCATTATTCCTGTTCAGATTGAAAAAATGCCGGAGCTTAAAGGAGACGAAGTTATTGATATAAAAGGAATAGACAATATTTCCATAGGAAAAGATCTTGAAATAAACATAAACGGCAAAAAGATAACAGGAAAAGCGCTTATAAATACAAATGCCGAATTGAATTATGTAAAAACAGGAAATATATTAAAATATATCGCAGACTCAAATAAATAATTATAACATTTTTGAATATATTTTTATCAATTCTTTAAAATCCATATTTTTGTAAAAATTTGTTGCTATTAAATTCAATGATGGAAATTCTGCTGTAATCATTTTAATGTTTTTTGCCGATGATTCCTCCTTAAGCCTTTCAAGAAGTTCAACACCAATGCCCTTTGACCTGTATTCAGGAATTACATAGAATTCACGTATTCTGGTTTCATATTTAGGATCATAATAAATCCGGAATACAATATCTGACATGAGCATTCCAACTATTCTTTTTCCATCAGCCGCTATAAGGCTGATATGGTTTTCCTTATCATCTATGATTTTACTGAGTTTGTCCCTTATTTCATCATCATTGCCTATTGAAACTTTTAACAGGGGATCAAATTCCTCATTTAAATGTTTTAGCCTTAACAGCTGATCCATAACACTGACAATATCGCCTTTTTCCATAAATCTTATATTAACCATTTATACACCTTTTATTGATTGAAGAGCTTTTTATATATATTTCTATTATTTGTTATAATCTCACTGGCTGTTCTGTAAAATCCCTCAGTGGAATCTGATTTCCTTGCAAGATTCTTTTCCACACATTTCCTTGCCACTATTGATGCAACTTTTGGAAAGAGATCAAAATCATCCATCTTTGGAACTATATGGTCAGCGCTGATGTCATTTACAAAGTCTGCTATTGCATATGATGCTGCAATCATAATATCAAAGTTTACACCTTTTGATCTGGCATCCAGCACGCCTCTAAATACACCTGGAAATACTATACTGTTATTTATCTGATTTGGGAAATCGCTTCTTCCCGTTGCTACTATTTTTGCACCGGCGTTATGGGCATCCTCCGGCCATATTTCAGGGAGTGGATTTGCAAGTGCAAAAATAACAGGGTCCTTATTCATGGATTTTATCCATTCCTGTTTTATTGTCCCGGGTTTTGATACTGAAGCTGATATTACTATATCTGCACCTTTTAAAGCATTTGATGCGTCACCCTTTATGCGTTCGCCATTGGTTTCCAGTGCAATTTTGTATTTCCAGGGATTTCTTATCATTAACGCATCTATATCCGGCCTTTCGGGTTCAATAATACCTTTGGAATCAACAGCTATAATATTTGATGCTTTAAATCCGGCTGCTATGAACAGATAAATGGCTGCTGTGTTGGCTGCACCGGCGCCGTTAAAAACTACCTTTACATCCTCCTTTTTTTTATTTAATAACCTCAGTGAATTTACAGCACCTGCTAATATTATTGACGCTGTACCGAGCTGGTCATCATGCCATACAGGTATATCCATGGATTTTTGAAGGCTTTCAAGAAGGAAAAAACATCTCGGCGATTCTATATCTTCCAGGTTATAACCGCCAAAATATGGCTGTATTGCCTTTGCAACTGCTATAAATTCATCATTGTTTGCAACTTTTAATGGCATGGGAATTGCATTTACACCGCCCAGATAATTAAATAAAAGTGCTTTTCCTTCCATTACCGGTATGGCGGCATCCGGACCGACATTTCCTATACCTAAAACTCTGGTTCCGTCTGTGAGAATTGCAACCGAATTCCACTTTCCTGTAAGTTCATAAACAAGTTCCTTATCACTCTCTATTTTTTTGGAAACAGCAGCTATTCCCGGCGTATATAAAGATGAAAAATCATCCATACTGGAAATAGGTACCTTGGGCAGTGTCTGAATTTTTCCACGGTATTTTTTAGAAATTTCAATTGCAACTTTATCGAAATATTCTGTTCTTTCAGAGTCCTTCATAATCATATAATATTATACATATTCATTATTAAAACTTTACCTTTATAATAGATAAAGGATTTTAACAATTGACGTATATTAGTAAATTGCCGTGCATATGTGTGATTGATGATCATATAGTAAATATAAGACCCGCAATTTTGTTCCTGTTTAAGCATAATTACGGCATTAATATTTATGTACAGGAACGAATAAAATTAAATAACAAAAATTATAACACATAAATAAATTTATTTAGAATTAATCGCTTATAATTCATGACGGTGGCAGGTATAGAAACTTTTGAATTTATGAAAGATTTGAATTCCCATATTCCTGAAGAGCTTCTTATATTATATAATCAATATGAAGGAATTAATGTGGCAATGCCGGTTAATATTTTAAAACCGGAAAGACTATATTATGAATAACAGAGATATAATTATAACATCGATGCTGGGATTTATTTCCACATTTGAAGCAACAATGATATTGATTGCTGTTCCCACAATTTCCAATTTTTTTACTATTTCACATTTTTATGCTTCTCTTCTTATTACTATTTACGTATCAATAGAAGCTTTATTATTTGTTCCATTTGCAATGGTTTTTGAAAGAATAGGATTAAAAATTGGTATGGTCATTGGAGGACTGCTGATATTTTCAGGAGGCGTAATGATTTACTTAAGTTCCAGTTTTTTGGAAATAGAATTATTCAGAGTATTGCAGGCCACAGGTGCTTCAATGATTCTTCCCACATAACTTGCATATGCCTCAAATACAGGCGATGATAAAAACAGGGGTAAAACTATTGGTATTAACCATACGATAATAAGTCTTGGATATGTAATTGGATTGCCTGCCGGTGGCATAGTAGCCTTAATAAATTGGAAATTACTATTTTTGGTATCTTCTTTTCTGATCTTGATTCTTATTGTTTTTGTTATTAAAATAAATAACTTGAGTAAGGTCTCTTCAATAGGGTCTGGTATATTGGGGCCGGCTCTCGCATTGGGAGGTATACCTTTACTGGCTTTAAATCCTTATCTGGGAATATTTGTTATATTGACAGGCATTATATTGAGCATCAAAGTTAAATTGCCCAAAGAGTATATAAAATCCAGTTTCAGCGGCTTCTTGCATTCAATAACAAGAAATGGTTTTGCTGCCTATCTGGTTTTTTTATATGCATATCTTGGATACAATTCATTGCAATATGGTTTTATTATTCTTTTATTTCCTTTATCATTTACATTCTTTTCTCTTATAGGAGGAAAATTTTCCGATAAATTCAGCAGAAAAACGGTTACATTCTTATCATTCTTTGCAATTGCCGTATTTTCATTATCTATATTTGTAAATTCAATTCTTGCAGAGATTTTGCTTGGTATTGCATCGGGTTTTGCAACCACTTCCAATACGTCATATACAACGAACAGTATAGATAAGGATAACAGAATTGACTTAGAACATATTTCTCATATTAATTCAGAGGATTTTTTCCTCTATAACATTTATGAACATACCTCTTATCCAATCAATTTAAATCGTATCTATAAATTTCTGACCTAAATAAAATTTTTATTCCATGATGCTTTATTAAATTATGTATGATAATGTATTGCCCGTTCAATATGAATTGATGGAAAATAAAAAGGATTATGCCATGGCCAGTGTCATTAATACTGCCGGTTCATCCATTGCAAAACCCGGATTTAAGATTATAGTATCTGAAAATAAAATTATATTTGGTACACTGGGAAGCCCGAATCTTGACAATGTTGTTATGAAAGAGGGAATGAAATCAATTGAGAATAAAGCTCCAAAGGTCCTGAAAATAGCTCTGGATAAAGACAATAAAGACTGTGATTATTCTATGAATACAACATGCGGCGGAATAATAGAACTTTTTATAGAACCGTATTTACACCGAAGTCAATTAATAATACTTCATGAATCTAATGATGATATGCTCCTTAAATCATTATATGAACTTTCTCCTTTTATAGATATGGATTTAAGGGCCTACAATATTAATGATGACTCGGAGAAGAATAATTTAACAAAAGACGAATACAGCGATGCTTATGTATTATTCATAACAAAGTCCGTAAAAGAATTGGATTTTCTTGAATTTTTCCTTAAAAAAGAATTAAAATATATGGCAATTGTTGCAAGCAAAAACAGATTTAAATCAGACATTGATATTTTAAAGAAAAGAAATATTGATTTAGATACGACTAAAATAAAATGTCCTGCCGGACTTGATATCAATGCAATTTCCGTAAATGAAATAGCATTAAGCATTGCTGCCGAGCTGATAAAGGAGAAAAATCAAAAAACATAAAATATATAATTACTATAATATCCTATAATGAATAAAATAGCTGCAATTATAACTGCTGCAGGCCTTTCAAGAAGATTCGGAAGCGATAAATTGTTCTCTGTTTTGAACGGTGTGCCTGTTATAAGTTATATAATTAAAAGCGTTGAAAATTCAGCATTTTCACAGCGTATTCTTGTAACAAATAATTCATCAAAATTTGAACAATTGGAACATGATAATATTCAAATTATTGAGAATAATAATTATTTATCGGGTATGTCATCATCCATAGTATGCGGAATAAAAGCGCTTAATGAGGATATGGAAGCGGCAATGATAATACCTGCTGACATGCCTCTTTTAAGTAACAAAATTTTAAATTATATAATAGAAGAACATATAAAATCGGTTCTCGGTATTTCGGGTATATATTCTAATGGTAAAATAATGAGCCCTGTTCTTTTCAACAGTAAATACTTCCAGGAATTATTAAAACTTCAGGGAGACAGAGGTGCAAAGAACATAGTTGAGTCGCATATTAATGATTTTAATCCGGTGAGTATTGAATCTAATTATCTGATGGATATTGATACAGCGGATGACATGGCAAAATTAGCTGAATTGATAAATGGTAAATAATTAGAATATTTAAACAAATTTTTCACATCTCAAGTAAGCAGGAGATCTCTATTTAATGCCGCAGATGGATAACAAAAATCTTGCAGTTCAGGTAATTGATTGTTATCCTGCGGCAATTACGGTTCTAAAAGCCCATGCCTCTATGCATAGAAGGTGGTAGAACCATCAGAAATGTCAGGATAGTTGACAAATTAAAAGCCACCGAGAAGAAATGAAAACATTCCCCATATCATGGCAACTTTTGATATTTTCTGTGCTCTGGAAATATTATTTTTCTCAAGGAATCCTGTTGTTAAAAATAATACATCATCTATTATTACTGCATATACGTAATATATCGACAAAATTTTAAAGTAATAAGGTAAGTAAGATATTGATACTGTTGCAAGTATGAATATTATAGATAAGAACCTGGCGGCACCGATGCCGTGTTTTTTCGGAAATGTGTTTCTGTCAATATCACCTTTTACATCTTCTATGTCCTTCATTAATTCCCTTGACATATTGGAGAAAAATGCAAGCAAAAATAAAAGCACCATTTTTAGTATTGTATCTGTTATTAATCCACCAAATAGGAATATCATGCCTATTAAAACGCTGACAGTTATATTTCCCGGAAGTCCCATTCTCTTTGTCCTGAATTCATAACTTATAAGAAGCGACTCTGCCACTAACACGAAAATCGCAGCTAAATAATTAATTCCAAATGATATTAAAAAAGCAATTATAAACAATGCAAGGAAAAAATAATATGCTGATTTCCTGGATATAGTCCCTGCGGGCAATGGCCTTTGAGGATGATTGAGCTTGTCTGTTTCATAATCGCTTATGTCATTTATTATATTTCCGCCGGATGTTACAAAAAACACTATTATTGCACCGAGAGTAACAGGGATTATATATGATAGAATATGCACATTAACAGCTATAAACGCGGCTATATAAATTGAGAAAAGTCCCATAAACCCGTTTACCGGCCTCATGATTTTAAGCCATTTATTCATTCACCGCTAATGACTACATTAATAAAATATTTTTCCAATATCAATATTATATATATGGAAATATTTAAATACTCATTTATTGTTATAAGTATATGGTCATAGATGGATATATATTATTAATAATAGCATTAATAGATGGTTTGCTTTTCGGTCTTGCAATTAAAAAGGCACTCGTTTCTGCAATACTGATAATAATTGCACTTGTTCTTGCTACATATGCTGGTTTAAGTTTTATTCCAAAAATTTCATATTCAAAAGTTATGTCGGATATTTCTACCTATGTTTCTGCAAACATTACGAAGCTTCCAGGACTTCTGCACATAGGCGGAGCTGGTTCCTTAACTCTGATTGTTGTGCTGTTTTTAGTGGGTCTTGGCATAGGAATATGGAAAGGATAAAAATTATTTTTAATATTTTTTTAATATCTCTTCAAAGGAATCAAGATAGAAATAGTTTGTATTAAAGTGCCCCGCGTCATATTCTTTGAAATAATGATTTATGTTATTTCTGTTCATAAATTCATGGAGCATATTCATGCCGATATCTATTTTAAATTCATCTTTATTCCCGGTTTGAAGTATTATATTTTTTCCTCTTAATGAATTATAAGTATCCTTTATAATTTCAACAGGATCAAATTTTAGCCATGATAACCATACCTCATCATTTATTCTTCCTGTATCAGGGTCAAATGGAAGCAAAAACGATTTCCCTGATGGAGAATAAAATGCTGACATTGCCACAATGTTATATGCGGTCATAAAGTCCTGTGAATTATTATACGATGATCTGTATTTTTCCATAAATTTGTTTATGCCATAATTTTTAATTGTTTTATAAGTCACGGGAAAATCAGGCATATATGAATAATAGAAATAAGAGTCCCCGGATATGTCAATAAAGCCATTGAAAATATCCGGATGCTTCATTGTAAGGTATATAGAACCAAAACCTCCTGATGATTTACCGAATAAATATAAATCGCGATTTCCGTAAATTGATTTAATGTAATTTACTATATCCTTCACTATAAAATCTTCATAGTTTCCCACTGCAGAAGAATTTACAAACTGGTTTCCTCCGAAGGATGTCATTGTATCGGGGAGAATTATAATAAATCTGTGGTCATTTTGTAGTTTTTCAAGCACATATGTGAAATCCGGTGAAGTATAGCTTCTGTTTAAAAAACTGTATGACGAACCAAAAAAACCGGGAAGCCCTATTAATACAGGTGTATTGACTTTAACATTATTCTCTATTCTTATAATTTCCCTTTCATGGCTGTCTCCGGGTGCGTTTCCGCGAAGTGAGGCGAAATCTAATTTCTCTCTTTTAATTTCAAACATATTTTCATATGCTTTTACAATTAAATAATATTTTGTTAAAGGTCTTTATTCAAATGCTCTGAATTTATAACATAAATTTAAAATAATTTTTTCTGTATTTTATCCTGCTCATATTCCCACTCCAGTGATTCCGGAACACAGTTTACTCCGTATTCTCTGCATTTTTCCTCTATAGTACCGGACAGGCCGCTCCACCATTTTTTTGTTGATGGTAAATAATTAACATATTTCATATACTCCAGTGTTCCGGCATAATTCTGATAACTGTCATATATAATGCGTATACCATTTTCCTGACAAAAAAGTATAATTTTTTCTATATCATCAATACTATCGTTAACATTTCTTATTAATGGACCGAGAAATAGCCATGTATCTATTCCGGAACCTGATAAATTTTTTAATGCCCGCATTCTTGATTCTGGCGATGGTGCATGCGGTTCAATTACTTTTGAAATATCTTTTTTTAATGTTGTTACTGTTATTCCAACATCGATATTTTTCTTGTATTCCTTAAAGATTTCAAGATCTTTCAATACCATCGGCGATTTGGTTTGAACAGAGACATGAAATCCGCTGGACGCAAGTATTTTTATTCCTTCCCCTGCCAGTTTATACTTTCTCTCAACGAATTGATACGGATCAGTTATTGTTGATACGCCGACAATTCCTCTTTTAAGTGAGTGGATTTCACGCTTTAAAATTTCTATTATGTTCTTTCTGACAAATATTACATTGCCCCAGGAACTCGATGCTTCCTCAGGGGACATATCAATGGCATAACAGTATTTGCATCCATGAAAACAGCCAAGGTATGGATTATATGCATAAGACAACTCCTTCATACCTGATTTTCCAAGCGCATGTTTTGCATTAATTTCTTTTACAATTATTTTATCCATAAATATCAGTAACTGTCAAGATTTGACATAATATATTTTAGATTGTTTGATCTTGCAGTCCACTTTTTTATATCGACCCTTGTAAACTTTGCAATATAATCAAGAGCGGAGTATACATTATCAAATTTTTCCGGTTCGGACCTGAAGAGTTCTCTAACGTTTTCACGTACATACCATACACCTAAAGGAAGATTGAATCCGGGATATATCTCCCTCCAGAGAATAGCTGAACCGGTTTTATGCATTTCTTTATATTTTTCTGCAACGGCAAGCCTCGAAGAGTAGTAGCATCCACCGATTTCAGGATATGTTTTTCTGCCGTAATAGCTCTCATAGTCAAGTTCTATATTGACTGTATCGCCAAAATTATTCCATGTACTTCCGGGGAACCATGATTCTCCCCATTCAAACATCCAGTTGCCCGGACACAATAAACCTATGAAGAGATTGCCCTCAACCTTCCTTATATATACAAGAAAATTATCAATATCACTGTAATCTTTTATTATATCAACAGCATAATCAGAAATGGATTTGTCTGAGGCTGTTATAGACCATCTTGTGGGAACTATTTTTCTTTTTTTGCCCGTTCCAAGTGATCCAATGCTTAACGCTTTTGAAATTCCTGTAATACTCATACCGTTATTATAAAGCCCCACTATTCCATCCTGTGCCTTTAAATCTTTATCATAGAAGGTTTTTTCAAATCGGCTGTCTATTTTTATATTTCCATAGGATAATTTCTTTAGGGGTGATGATGGGCCCATGGGAGTCACATTTTCATCAAGTATTAAATCTGAGTTAAATTTCTTCTCAACATCCATTTCTATATCAACAGGTCTGGATGACAGCGATGATAACTGTATATCCTGGAGAGTATAATCGGGATTGGATGCACTGTCTATATTGAATTTTAAACCGCCTCTAAGTAATGAAAGTCTTGTTGAAATAAAGTCATTTATTTCCATTCCAAGCCATTTGGAATCATCCTCAAAATATGACGTGTCTCCTGAATACGGCGGTGTTGATGGATAAACTGTAATTTTTGGATAACCGTATCTTCCAACAAAAACTGCCGGAGGCGTAGTTCCATTTATTTTTGTTCCTGTAAAAGAATATACCTTTTTAACAGCAGCTGTAACGGAAACCGGGCAGTATGATAAACCACAGAGCATCTTTGCTCCACGGCACTTTACACATAGTGAGGGCGGTATTTTCACCAGTTTTTTAGGCATTTATCTCACAACCTTTTATATGAAAATTTTAATTATTTAATTTTATTTCGACAACACATTTGTTATCTCCATCAGGAAAATTTTCTATCAGTTTAAAATTATCACTTAAAGTATCATGCAATAATGATTTTTCAAGTGATCCACAGACCATTTCCTTATTATTCTTTGCCAGTTCATAAAATATACAGTTATGCCGTATTATTTTTACAGAATCCTCATCAATTTCCATTTTTGCATAATATCCGAGTCTGTTAAGTATATTTACATATTCCCCTATTTTCTCAATCTTTTCTTCCCTTGTAAGAGATTCAAGAGACATGTTGCCTGTTGAAAGATTTTCCACCATTTTTTCTGCAATTTTCATTAATATTGAATTGAGTTTTACCATACCTATTTCATTTTCTACTTCATGCAAAAGCATTGATGCAAAGTTTATGTACTGCTTTGGGAACACCTGCATTCCCTTTTCAGTCAGTTTATAATATTTCTTTGGTCTTCCAGTTTTTGCCCTGATAAAATATGATGATACAAGGTCATGGTTTTCAAGATAGTCAAGATGTTCCTTGACAGCATTTTTATTGATTTTCATTACAGTTGAAAGCTGCTCAAGCGATTTGTCATCATAAAGCAGAGCATTTAATATCGCACTCTTGCTTGTACCCAGATAATCATTAATCAGCTCTTCCATTTACTCACATAGATATATCTAAATCTATTATATATAGTTATATGTACTTTAGTTACTTTAAACATAATAAAATGTTTAAATACCTATTTGCAATAATACTGTAATGACAAATACAGTACTTGAGATTAAAAATTTACATGCTTCTGTTGAAGATAAGGAAATACTTAAAGGTATAGATTTAACCATATCTTCCGGAGAGATACATGCATTGATGGGTCCAAACGGTGCAGGCAAGAGTACGCTTGGAGAGGTATTAATAGGTCATCCAAATTATAAAATTACAGAAGGCAAGATAATTATTAATGGAAAAAATTTAACAGATGCTCCTCCTGAAGACCGCGCAAAAGCAGGACTGTTCCTGGCTTTCCAGAATCCGATAACGGTCAGCGGTGTTAAAATTTCAACATTTTTAAGGACAGCATATAATAATTTATATCCTGAAGAAAAGATGTCATTAAAAGATTTCTTTAATATGGTTAAGGGAGTAATGCACGATGTTGATATGAACGAATCATTTATATCAAGAGCAATAAACGATGGTTTTTCCGGCGGAGAAAGAAAGAGATTTGAAGTTCTTCAGATGGTAATATTAAAACCAAAAATAGTTATACTTGACGAAATAGATTCAGGCCTCGATGTTGATGCATTGAAACTTGTATCTGCAGAGATACAGAAATTGTATAATGAAAATGTAGGTTTCCTTATAATTACGCATTACCAGAGGATTTTAAAGGATATTAAACCTGAATTTGTCCATATTTTAAAGGACGGAAAAATAGTTATGAATGGTGATAAGAGCATATCAGACAGAATAGAAGAAGATGGATATGACTGGATTAAGGAGTGATAAATATGGAAGACTACAATAAAGATGAAGAAATAGAAAAGCTTACTGAAAGCTTAAAGCACAGCAAGAAATCAGATTACGAATTTTACGACACGATAAATCCCGTTTATTCAACAGGCCGCGGTTTAAACAAAAAGGTAGTTGAGGAAATATCCGATATAAAGAAAGAGCCGGACTGGATGAAGAGAAGCAGGCTTAAAGCACTGGATATATTTTTATCAAAGCCAATGCCAACATGGGGTCCAGATCTTTCAGAAATAAACTTTGATGCATTGACATACTATACAAAACCGGGAGAGGCAAAAGCCAAAAACTGGGATGACGTTCCTGACAAGATAAAAGACACATTTAATAAACTTGGAATACCGCAGATGGAACAGAAATACCTTGCCGGGTCAGTCGCACAGTATGATTCTGAAGGTGTTTACGGAAGTTTAAGAAAGGAATGGGAAGATAAAGGAGTTATATTTACAGACCTTGATACAGCTATACAGGAGCATCCTGATCTTGTTAAAGATTACTACTGCAAGGCAATACCTGCAAGCGATAATAAGTTTGCAGCATTAAACGGCGCAGTATGGTCTGGCGGATCATTCTTATATGTACCGAAGAATGTTCATATAGACCTGCCATTGCAGACATATTTCAGGTTAAACGGCGAACAGAGCGGCCAGTTTGAACATACAATAGTAGTGGCAGATGAAGGAGCAAAAGTCCATTATATTGAAGGCTGTTTACCGGATGATGAGCTGGTAAGCCAGGGAGATAATTTTGTGCCCATAATTGAATTATTAACAAATGATGAAGTAGTTTCAAATACAGGAAACAAGAGAAAAATAACAAGAAAATACGTACATCCGTACAATGGATATATGTATAAGATAACGCCTTTATCCCCCGGAAATGCATTAAGGGCAACATCGGAACATCCTGTATTGAGCATAAAGAAAGAAGATGTTATGTTAAGAGTAAGAAATGGAATAACTGAAATCTCTACTAAGAAACTTTTGGAAGCAAAAGCCGAATACAGAAGAATCGACGAATTAAATGAGGGCGATTTCATAGTTTACGTTGCACCGAAATTAACAGAAGACAATGAATTATTTGATGAGAACATTCTTAAAATAATAGGATTATACACTGCTGAAGGTTCAATAACATTCAATAAAAAATTGAATTTAAACGTAATGAATTTCAGTTTTGGATTATCCGATAAAGAAAAGAACATTGCATACGATTTATACAACACAATAAAATCTCTTGGAGAACAGGCAGATATATACAGAGCATATGGAAAATATTACACAGTAATAACATATTCAAAGAAATTAATAGAAATATGTGAAAAGAATGCTGCAAAATATGCAGATAAGAAGAAATTTTCAAATACAATTATGAAACTTCCAAAAGAAAAACAAAAAACACTGATAGATTATTACCTTGAAGGAGATGGCAATGTATACATTAAAAAAGGGAATTCACAAATGATAAGAGCTGCAACTGTCAGTAAAACACTGGCTTTCCAGTTACAGGAAATGCTTGCCAGGAATGATATTTTTGCAAGCATAATGATCAGAAAAGCATCAGAGGATAAAATCAACGGAAAAACAATACACAGGAAAGAACAGTATATAATAGAATATACAGAAAATAAAAAATATAACAGAGTCAGACACAAGGATAATTTATTCTATGTACCTATAAGGAAAATTGAAAAAACAGAATATAATGACATAGTATACAATCTTGAAGTTGAAACAGATGATTCATATCTGGTAAAAGGTTTTGCAGTACATAACTGCACTGCGCCGAAATACAATACAAGTTCACTTCATACTGCAATAGTGGAAATATATGCAAGGAAAAATTCAGATGTCAAATACACCAGTGTACAGAACTGGTCAGATTCTGTATATAATTTGCCTATTAAGCGTGCATGGGTTGATGAGAATGCGCATATGGACTGGGTTACCGGGGAACTTGGCTCAAAGGTTACAATGATATATCCATCCTCTTATTTAAGAGGAAGAGGAGCTTCAACATCCAATTTACAGATAACACTTGCAACCAAAGGAACATTTAAAGATGCAGGCGGCAAGGCAATTCATCTTGCACCGGATACAACATCCAGAATAGTATCGAAATCCATAAGCCTTGATGACGGTCTTACAGCATACCGTGGCCTGGTAAGGATGAACGAGGGTGCAAAGAGGGCAAGAAGCCATGTCCAGTGCGATGCACTGCTAATAAACAACGATTCCAAAAATTATACATATCCGTATGATGAAATATATGAACCGACAGCAGAATTCTCGCATGAAGCGACAGTGGGAAGAATAGGCACAGACGAGTTAACATATCTCAGGTCAAGAGGGTTAAGCGAGGATGAGGCATCCTCAATGATTGTACTTGGCTTCATGGATGATATAATGAAAGAAATACCCATGGAATTCGCTGTTGAGATGAACAGGCTTGTAAAGCTTGAAATGTCAAAAATGGGTGCAGTGGGATAAATATATTTTTATTATTTATGGTGATTTAAAATGATTGAAAACTATCTTGAAACATTAAATAACAGATTTAAAGGTTTTGATATCGATTACAGGAAGGAATCCTATATTAATTATTTAAAATATCCGGAACCAACTTACAAGGAAAGCCCTGATAGAAAGGAGTATGTGCATATAACAAAGGAAGAACTGGAAAGAATGGCGTATGGAGAACTTGCAGTATCAATAAAGAAGAATATAAAGCATGGTAACGATTTTGATCTAACTGTAACAGATTCAGATTTCATAATAAAAAGTGAGATACCGGGTATATACATATCTAATATGAAGCAGGCATTCCAGGAAAAACCTGAGCTCTTCAAAAAGTATGCCGATACAGAATATGGAAGATACAACAGGGAATATCTTATTAATTTCTCATATGAAAATGGCTATTTTGTATATATTCCTGACAATGTGAAATCAGAGATAAGAATTCAGTCATTGCAGGACTCCAACTCATCATTTTCCTTTAAGAATGTCATAATAGCAGGTAAAAATTCCAGCGTTGAAATTACAGATGTTTATGAAAAGAATGGAAACGGAAACGGCGTCCATGGAAGGAATATATACATTTTCTGCGATGAGGGTTCCTCGGTTAATTACAATTATGTTCAAAACGAAGGAGATAATACTGTAAATATAACATATCTAAGACCGGTTCTTTATAAAAATGCTACAGTTAAGATAATAGATGTCAATACAGGCTCATCCAAAGTATTTTACAACCATGAAAGCGTAATGCATGAAAATACATCAATGAAATCATACGGCGTTAACATATCCAGAAACGACCAGGAAATGGATATATGGGATTCCAGTGTCCAGGAGGGCAAATACACAACAAGCAATATTGAAATTAAGGGCATTGTATTTGATAGAAGTTCGACAATGCACCGCGGAAACATAGATATAGAGCCTGAGGGAATAAAATCATCCGGGTTTTACGGTTCTGCAATACTTTTAATGTCTGAAAGTGCAAGGGGGAATTCAAAGCCTGCACTGCTTATTAAAAACAATGACACAAAATCAAAGCACTCGTCTTCAATATCCAGTATTGATCCGGAACAGATCTTCTATTTAAGATCAAGAGGTTTATCCGAGGAAGAAGCAAAATCATTAATAGTCAACGGATTTGCCGGTTATATTACGGATGTAACCAATAATGAATTCTTTAAAAATACGGTTATTTCACTCCTAAAATTATAAAATTAATTTAAAAAGTCTTTTTTGTTGCAAATTTAATATAATCTATTGTTGCGTCTATTATTCTGCTCTTTACCATTGACGGATCCCTCCATTTAAACAGTGACGGCTCCAGATAGCAGGAAAGTGCACATTTATTGCAACTTTTATACGGATCCCAGTTATATGAATTCCAGAGCTTTTTTATATCAATGTCCCAGATATAATTATCGCCCTTATATTCATTGATTATATAACATGGAGTTACAACCCTGCCTGAGGGGTCTATATTTATTGTGAGCCAGGGGCGGCATTCCCAGCTTATTCCATTAAACCATGAATTTTTTATGGACTCAAAATATTCAACTGTATTCATGATAGGTGCTCCCTGTTTTTTTTCGTCTATGAGGTAATCCAGAACATTTTTTAATTTCTCTTTTTGGGGAGAAATCTTTTCTGCAGTGGTATAATCATATTCTATCTGAAAATTGACATGTATATCATTATCTTTTGCAATATCAAGGAAATCACTGACATGGTCAATGTTTTCAGAAGTAATTGTAGAACTCATGGCAAGCGGTACCTGCTTTTTTGCCGATTTAATTCCATTTATGGCATGGCTGTAAGAACCTTTTATACCGCGCATGCTGTCATGAATCTCCATTTTTCCGTCTATTGATACAAATAAATAATCAAGATAATTGGATATAGAATCAATTTTTTTGCTGAGGAGCCAGCCATTGGTAACCATTGATGTGTGGAACCTTTTATGGCTTTCTTTAAGTATATCGGAAATATCATTTCTCAGAAGCGGCTCGCCACCCTCAAAACCTAAATAAGACACACCGCCTTCCACAAGTTTATCCATCATTGATATTTCCTGTTTTAATGAAAGCAGCTTTTCATCTTTTCTCCTCCAGAAGGGACACATTTTACATCTCAAATTACATTCATATAAGAGCTTGTGGCCGGCAATGGTTGGAAGTTTAGGATTTGATATTCTTGATATGTTTCTTTTAATTGACCTTAATACAACAGCATTATACACAGACATTTATATCACAATATAAACAATCATCTTATGTATTTAAGGCTTTACAATTATAAGAAAATATCAAAAAAAAAATTAAAATAATAATTTTAAAATTATGCATTTGCGGTGTCTGTATTTTTACTTTCATTATTCTTTATCGTTGTTCCTATTCCGGCCTTTCCTATCCAGAAAATGGACTTTAAAAATCCTGATGCAGTATTCAAATCGATATTTGAAAACATTGCCGAGCTCTTTCCGTGTGTCTCTGAGAGTTTATAGAATACATCATCCAGATGTGTGAATACTGTTCCGGTCATATATTTGACAATGCTTTTAAGTACAGGATTCATTCTATCAGCCATAATCGGAATTATATCTCTTATTGTTTTAAAATCATATTTCCAGCTCCTGTATAAAAGTTCCCAGTATTTCACCGGAAGGCTCTCCATATATGGAAATGGACTGCCGTGTATATGTGAGGATGTCATTGGTATAACAGGCAATGGAAATATAAATGCCTTATATTCATTTGCAATTATGGACTCTACAAGGTCTATGCTCTGATCGACATCACTATCCGTTTCTCCCTCAAAACCTATGGTCATCGTATAGCATGGAAAAATAGAAGCTTCATTCATAATTGGTGTTGCCTTATTAATTAATGTCTTCCAGTCCTCCGGTTTCCACGGAAAGGGCTTTGCATTCATAAATTTCTGCATTATTCTTGTTGAGCCTGTTTCCAGGCCCACTACGGGTGCCTCTGCACCGTATTCCTTTAATCCTGCTATTTCTGACATCTCGTAAACAGTATCCGGATCTGATAGAACAGCAGGAGCAGAAATATGCGGAAATGTTATGTACCTTGCTCCAAGGTCTTTAACCCTTTTAAATAAGTCAATTATGGCATCATGGTTAACACTGAGCTTTTTCTGTCCATATAAAAGTATATCATCGGTTATTAATTCTATATCTTTGAATCCACCATTAAGTTCGATTCTTGTCTCCTTTTCAATATCCTCAATGGGAATTGTTCTGTATGTCTCCGGAGTTATAGAACAGAACTGGCATCCCCTCGGACATCCACGGGTAACCTGGACCTCCCCGAATCTTGCACTTTTCTTAATTACAGGTATTTCGCCCACCTTCGGAATTCTGCCTGTAATTTCATCGGGAGTTTTCTCACCGTCTATGGCTTTTTTAACTATTAGAGGAAAATCAATTTCCGCCTCACCGTTGAATATTGTATCAACAAAATCCGGCCTTTTTAATCCTATCTGCCATACTGCCGGGCCTCCCATTATAACTTTAAAATGATATTTTTCCTTTAATTTTATTACTTTATCCGCGAGCCTTGCATAAAATACAGATGTCCAGCTCTGCTGTCCGCCAAATAACATTGTCAGTTTAAAGGTTACCGGACTCAAACCGTAGGGGTCATGAACGTTTATTCCGACAACCTTTGTATCTTCATTTATATATTTCTCAATTTTTTCGGGAGAGGATATTATAACATCATTTATTCCGAGGTCCAAAAGAGATGCTTCAAGTTTTCTCAGGGCATAGGGTGCGTATTCCGGTACATCTTTGCGCATCCTGACAGGTGGCGTAAAGATGTTGTTCATTAAGGTCTCAGGAACTATATTGTGTGGCAGACATGCAACATAACCAAGTGTGGATACACCCCCATAATTGGAGAATGTTCCCCTGTCAGAAGTTAAAATTACAGTTGACATAACATTATAATTCTTTAATTTATTTAAATATTATCTTTAATTGATAATTTGATATTCTTTAAATGTAATAATTTAAAGGTTTAAAATCTAACATAATATAGTAAAAAAATATATTAAAATCCTAATATTTTCTAATAAACTGTTATAATTAAATACTGTTTAGTTTTATGATATATAGCAACTTATAATAAATTCTCCAAAATTTAATAATTGTTTTTTCAATAGAATTAAATATAAATTATCTCTATATTTTTATGGATGTAAAAGTTAAAATAGCCATTTTTTCAGGTTTTATAGCCATTATACTTGCATGGTCAATTATCCTTATTTCAATTCATTATAATCCATGGTTTAATATCACACATAATGCATTAAGTGACCTTGGAGGTGGAAATTTAATAAATAATGGCCATCCGGCACCGAAATATCCGGAAATATATAATTATGGATTAATTTTTACAGGCATTGCAATGACAGTTTTTTCTGTATTTTCTATTTCCGCTGCAAAAAATAAAATCCTTATTTCAGGTTATTCATTTTTTATAATATCATCACTTTTCCTGGCTCTCATCGGCATATATCATGAGGGGACGTACCCGCATGATTTCGTATCCATATGGTTTTTCATTCTTGCTTCTTTCTCTTATTTTGTAATATCTGCAGGAATTATCTTAAATTATAAAGCAGGTACCGGTGTTTTAATGATAATAATAGATATATTGTCGTGGATACTGTATTTAATAATTCCATGGCAATCTGTTGCAGAGGATGAAGTTTTTGGAGTTGCCGTAATAGATATACTTGTATTGCTTAATATTTACACAATGCTGCGTGAAAATAAGTACAGTAGCCTGTTCAGAGAATAATATAATACTTAACTATAAATATGTATTAATATTCATATCATATATAAGGGGAAAGTTTTATAACAATTAAGCATGCAGAATAAATGACAGAATCAGATCAAAAGGGTGAATTTGTCAGACATTTAACATTTAAGGATGTATTCTTTCTTTCATTTGGCGGAATGTCACCATTATTAAGCATTTTAACATATGCGGCATTTGCCATTACACTTACAGGCTATGATGCCCCTATTATTATGATTATCGGTACGCTTCTTGTACTTGTAAACGGATTATCAGTTACACAGCTTTCAAAGAGGTTTTCATCTTCCGGAGGATATTATACATATGCATTTCAGGCACTTTCGGCCAGAATCGGCTTTGATACAGGCTGGATGTATATCTTTTATTCAATACTTTATGCTCTGGCCTATCTGACCGGCGCCATGTTTATAATAACTGCTGTGCTGGGAATTCCAACATATTATTCATTTCTTCTTATAATTGTTCCGTCGGTAACATTTCTTTTAATTGGAATTAAACTTTCATCGAAATATGCGCTCTATGCGGTCGGAATTGAAGTTGGATTAATGGTTACCATAGTTGTCCTTTCATTTTTTATTACACACGGAGCTGCATATATACCAAATCCTTCAGTATACCATATAAGTGGTGGCGATATTGCTCTTGGAATTCTATTTGCCATGAGTATACCCACGGGATATGGTTCCATAGCTCCTGTATCCGGTGAAATAGAAAATCCGAAGCGGGTTGTGGGAAGAAGCGTAATTTCTGTCATTTTGATCGGCGGTGGACTGGCAACACTCATGATATATGCCTTTGCAAATTTAATACTGCAGTCCCATATTATTATTCCAAGCTCGGATAAACTCCCGGTTATTGAAATTATAAGATACAATTTCGGCCGTTATGGCATATATCTCTATTATGCAGTTGCCATAGCAACAATTAATGATTCTATACTTGCCATGCTGTCATTTGGATCTGCAGCTTCCAGAACCTTTTTCAGAATGGGATATGACCGGTCTTTTCCATCTTTTTTTGCAAAAAAAATTAAGGATAACCCGGTATATGCCACCGGTTTTGTGAGCATGCTGCTTGTTATTTTGCCATTATTTATACTTCATTACATCAATGTTGAGACCGCTTTCATATTCCTTGGAACAATATCTGCCCTCGGAGGCCTTTTTATACACGTAAGCGCAAACTTTTCACTTATACGTGTTGGTTTAAGGCGTGGACGCCGCCTCATATCACGGGCTAAAAGAAATCTATTTTCTTACTTATCTGATTTTAAGGAAGTTTTACTTGCTCTTGTCGGTGCAATAATAAGTTCAATAGTACTTATATATTCAGCATATTCAACAGTATCATGGTATACATCGTTATTTCTTTTATGGATAGTTATAGGCTTTGTATTGTCTGAAGTTAAATCAATAGTTGGCAAAACTTCAGATGATGCTGATATAAGCAAGGAGGGAAGGATACTTGCAGAGAATTTAATGAATATAAGGGTCATGGACGCAAGAATACCCGGCCTGGATGTTATTGTGAATATTAATGACCCGCTTCAGAGTGCACTTGAAAAACTTTTATCAAAAAATATTCCATATGCCGTTGTTGTTGACGACAATAGCAGGCCTGTTGGAACACTTTATGTAATAGATATATTATTATTGCCAAAAGATGCAATTGCACATGGAAAGGTTAACCAGTTGCATCTGGACAAGGTTGTAAATATCGGTATGAACCAGGAGGTTACAGATGCAGTGCGTGTTTTGAAAGAAAACAATGTAAACATACTTTCTATAGTGGACAGTACGGGCAAATGCACGGGTACAATAACAGAAAGAGAAGTTTTATTAAAACTTGGCACCACAGATAAACCTGTAATAGACTGATTTATATTTAATTAAGTGAAGGAAGCTTGTCCATGAATTCTGTAATATTTAATATAATATTGTAAAATTCTCTGCCACTGGCTGTCAGGTTATATTTCACGGTAACAGGCCTTGATGGGATCAATACTCTTTCAATGAGACTATATTTTTCAAACTGGTGAAGTGTTTTAGAAAGTGTGGTTGAATTTATTCCGGGTATCATTTTCTTAATCAGGTTAAATCCCGCTCCTTCTGTTTTCCCTATTGCAAGTACAACAGGCAAAGTCCATTGCCTCATAATATCGCTGTATTTCCTCAAAATTTTTTCATCGGCTTTTAATTCTTTTAACTCTAAGTAAGTCAATTCAAAGTCACCTGGTAAATTTAATAAGACTTTCCAATATATAAACATGTTTTTTATATACATTTATGGCAAACATATATGATTTGAACAATGAAATAGGAAATATAGTGGAGAGAGTTGAAAAAAGTGTTGTAAGTATAAACAGCACTGTTCATGCCGGCATATTTGAATATGGAACAGGAAATATCAAAGGTTCCGGTTCGGGATTCATTGTAAGGGAGGATGGATATATATTAACCAATAACCATGTTGTCCAGCATTCAGATTCTGTCGAAATCATACTTTCAGATGGAAGAAAATATAATGGTTATGTAACGGGATCGGACCCTGAAACTGATCTTGCAGTGGTAAAAATAGATGAAATTAATCTGCCCGTGCTTGAGCTCGGCGATTCAGATACCGTTAAAACGGGATCTATAGTACTTGCAATTGGCAATGCACTTGGCCTTCCCGGAGGGCATACTGTATCCATGGGTGTTATAAGTGCTAAAAACAGACCAATGCCATGGTCGGATTTTATTTTTGAAGGGCTTATACAGACTGATGCGGCCATTAATCCCGGAAACAGTGGAGGGCCGCTGGTAAACATGGAAGGAAAAGCCATAGGAATTAATACAGCTATAATAGCACAGGCCAGTGGCATAGGATTCTCAATACCATCAGGCACTGCCAGACGTGTTATGGACGACCTTATCAAAAGCGGGCATGTTAACAGACAATATATCGGAATTTCCGGAATAGAAATGAATGAAGAAATTGCCAGGAGATATAATACAGGCATTGACCACGGAGTTCTTGTGGCAAGAGTGGAGTCGGACTCTCCTGCATATAACTCAGACCTCAGGCCGGGCGATGTAATCCTTAAATATGGAAATAACGAAATTCGTTCAATGAAAGATTTGATAAAAGAAGTGTCAATGACCGGAAACGGCACGGATATAATATTTTACAGAAAAGGTTCAAAATATAAAACATCCATACAAATGCCTGAAAAAAAACATGGAAAAACTGTAAAAATTTTATAATTTTACATCAATGATGAAAAATTATTCATTGATAAAATATCATCTATTTTTATTCTCTTCTGTTCTGTACTGTCCCTATCTCTTACAGTTACAGTGCCATCTTCAAGTGTCTGGTAATCAACTGTTATACAAAATGGAGTGCCAATCTCATCCTGCCTTGCATAACGTTTTCCAATTGTACCTGTTTCATCATAAACTATGTAGGGATCTATATTTTTCATTTTCCTTGATAAATCATATGCAGTATTGCGCAGTTCTTCCTTTTTCATTAATGGAAATACTGCAACATGATAGGGAGCAATGTCATAGTTTAATTTCAAAACCATCTTTTCATCCCTTGAATAATATGACTGCGACATCAACGATAAAAGTATTCTATCTATTCCATAAGACGGTTCTATTACATACGGTATAAACTGTTTTTCAGAATCGGATACTTTCATTGATTCTCCTGATGAAAGATCATGATTTGTAAGATCGAAATCTGTTCTGTTTGCTATTCCAACAATTTCAAACCATTCATCATCTATCAGTGCTTCCGCATCCCATGAATCCGCTGCATAATGTGCACGTTCATCAGGCATATGCTGTCTGAATCTTAACTTTGTATTTTCAATTCCAATTCTTTCAAGCAGCACCTGTGTTTTTAATATAAAATATGCAAAGGCCTGGCTGCTTACAATTTTTGATTCATATGCGTCCTTTACTGTAATTTCCACCGGATCTGAATTATTAGGTACAATCATTATCTTATTGTAATTAAAAAGCTCACCGAAGTTAAGTTCTGACGGATCAAAAAATGCCTCAATCTCGCACTGGTTGAATTCCTTCAATCTTATTAAACTCTGCCTTGGCGATATCTCATTTCTAAATCCCTTGCCCTGCTGGCCGACAATCATGGGAAGCTTATTCCTGTTATAATTGTAAAGTAGCCTGAAATTTACAAATATTCCCTGGGCAGTTTCAGGCCTGAGGTACATGTCATTGAGTTTAAACATTAAATTGAAGTCATAGGCGTTGTCTATTCTTTTGCCGCATTCAGGGCATTTAAGTTCATATTCATTAATTAAGGCGTTTGCCTCCTCTATATTCTTCGGTATTTCCTTTATTTTATTGTATGATAAAACAGATTCAAATTTGAATTTTGCATGGCAGTTTTTACATTCACTTGCTATATCTGAAAATCTTGCTATATGCCCTGATGCTTTGAATACAGGTTCGGGCGTGATATTTGGCGTATCAATAAAAATGGCATTATCCCTCAAATATGATTCCTTCCACTGGCGTATTATATTGTCTTTAAGCAGGACTCCAAGCGGACCATAATCATAAAAGCCTGAAAAACCGCCATATATAGAAAATGATGGCCAGAAAAATCCACGTCTTTTGGCCATTTCAATTATTTTTTCGTACATATTAATCATTAAAGATCTTCATTATTTCGATATCATACAGCATTCCATATATATCGCCGTGGCCGGTAAGTACAGGCAGCTGGTTATAATTTTTCTGTTCCATTAATTTTACTGCATCTGCAAGGTCTGATTCGAGATATATCATTTTCGGGTCAGGCACAGAGAGCAATTTTACCGGAATATCCGGCACTGTTATATTGGATTTCTGAATTATATAAGTAAATACATTCCTTATACCGTCCCATGACCAGGGATCCTCATCATCCGCTATACCGGACGTTGTTGATTCCATGGATTTATACATCTTCACTTTATCAAATATATCCCTGTCTGTTACCAGGCCCGTGAATTTTCCCGACTTGTCGACAACAGGAAATGAAAATATCTGTGAAAGCTTCATCATCAGCAGTGCAACAGGAAGTGGAGTATTTTCATATACAGGAACTGAAATATATTCCATTACATCCTTTACTTTTTTACTGCCGTATTTTTCTTTAATTACACGTAAAAAATTTTGCGGTGTTAAAATACCTGTTACATCATTATTATCATTAATTACTGCCAGATGCCTTTTATTCTGCCTGTATAGTTGAATTGCTGCAACTTTTATATCATCATTTTCATTTACGGTTGTGGCTTTCCTCATTACAAGAGCAGTCTGGGTTTCATCTGGATTGTAAAAAATATCACGCCTTGTTATTATGCCCTGGTATTTTCCGGTACTGTCGGTTATCGGTACACCGGTGATGCTGTTTTTAATCAATACCTGTATAACTTCCTCAATGGAGCTTGGGACGTTATAACAGATAGGTTTTCTCGTCATTATATCAGATACCCTGTATTCCATGCACGTTAATGTATAACTATTAAATAATTTTTTAGGTTATAAGATTTATTTTATATTTCATTATTATTTTTATATCCCGTTATTTTAAATTAAAGATCTCATTTTTCACCTTCAGAAATTCCGGTATATTTTTCTGCAACCTGCTCCAGTGTTTTATCCTTTGTTTCAGGAGCCATAATAATGGCTATAATAAGACCTATAACTGAAATTGTTGCGAAGAGGGCAAGTGAACTGAATACGGGAAATAACGGAAATAAAACAATGCCCATAATTGCTCCTGCTCTGGAAACAGCCGTGGCAAGTCCCTGAACTGTTGACCTTACAGATGTATCAAAGAGTTCCGAGGGGTAAAATAATGTTATGGCACCCACCCACTGCTCAAATAAAACAAAAATAAAAAAGAATGGAACTGTATAAATTCCGGTGATGCGAACAACAGAGCCTAAAATAAGCAATACTGACATAATCAAAAATCCCGAAATTAAAAGAGACCTCCTGCCAAGCCTGTCCGCGAGTGGCAATGCAATTACATATCCGAGCATGCCGCCAACTGAAATAAGCATTGACGCCTCGGCTATGGAATGGAATTCATTCTTAAATCCGAGTGCACTGAATATAGTTGGATAGTAAAAGCCGATACCATAGGCAGCAACGTCGAAGATAAACCATGCTGCAAGAACAAAAAATAAAATTTTATAAAATCCGGAATTCCTGTGCATTAGAGAATGTTCAGGTTTTGTATTGCCATTTTTATTATATTTTATCCATCTGGCCGATTCGGGAATTTTAAATCTTAGAAGTATTACAGGAATTGCAATAATTCCGCCAAGTATGAACGTATACCTCCAGAAATATGTATAACTGACAAAAACATAATTTGCTGCACCGGCTATAAATGCCCCGAACCAGTACAGCCCGACCATAGAGATTAGAAGCCTTCCTCTCGATGATTTTGGTGAGAATTCAGACATCATCGTTGAGCTTATTGGATAATCTCCACCTATGCCGAAACCCATAAGCAATCTTGATATAAACAATTCCATAAAGTTTGCTGAGAATCCGGAAGTTATTGCAAAGACCACAAAAAATATCAGATCAAGTCCAAATATCTTTTTTCTTCCATAACGGTCCGACATATATCCAAGCAATGGGGCCCCTACCAGCATGCCGATGAAAGACGATGTATCAATAAGAATATATTCTAATTGTGATAAATTAAACTGGTGCGGAATGACGAGTATTGCCATTGTTATAATTGACAGGTCATAGCCGTCAAGAAACAATCCCATTGAAGATAAAATAAATAGCTTTTTCTGTACAGGTTTTAGTTTAGCGTTATCTGTTTCATAATATGCATTCATAATTACACCTCTAAATATAAATCCGTACAGGGATTTAAAAATACAAAAACTAACTAAATTACAGTAAGTAATAAATTAATATTATATAAACATGTCAGGTGAAACAATTACATGAATTTTGCTTTTATTTCACTATATAAATCTTAATTCAGTTATAACAAAATCATTTTATTGTATCGTTAATTTATGAACATGGAAAAGTATTACGTTGAGGCAAAGGCATATCCGACAATTGGCATTATTCTTCTCGGTGGTGTATCAGATAATATAAAGAGGATACCGAGGCATACAACCGCAGGAATTGCGTATACAGACTTAAATGAAGATGTATATGTAAAAACAGATCTTTATTTATCAAATAAGAGAAGCGGCATTATAAACGGAAAAGAAATTAACGATAATTCATCAAGATCTCCTTTTTCCTTAATAGACAAATATAAACATGAAATACTTCTAAGACACCCGGAATTCAGTGAAATTTCTTTTATTTCTGAAAATAAGAATATAATAAGCGGCAGCTCAGATGCAGGTGCAGCTGCACTTGGTGCATGCATAGAATCAATTTTTGATTATAATATTAATATATTTATCTTTGAAAATGACCTCCAGAAAATATCTGAGAGCGCGGGAAGAAGCCTTTATGGCGGCCTGACAATAAATCATGCAAATGGAAAGGACTCGCTGACTGATGAGCTATTGCCGCCTGAAGATTTTGAAGATTATGTAATAGTGGGATGCAAATTTTCTGAGGAAAGAAAACCTTCAGATACAATACATGAAAATATAGTAAAGCATGAAAATTACCCTGAGAGAGTAAAAAATGCAGAAAAGAAGGGAAAGGAACTTGAAAGGCTTGCCGGCATTAGAGACATAAAAGGTATATTTGAGCTGGCCGAATCTGATACAAAAGAATACCACGGATTATTATCGGATGTCGGTGTGAAAATTATTAATGATGACATGTCAGCATTTATTTCTTCAGTGGATAAAATCAAGTCAAAATTCTGGAATGCATATATAGTTACAGGCGGTACAAATGTCTTTGTGGCAGTAGAAAAAGAGAATATGAAATCTATTGCGGATGAGGCAAGGAAATTTAATGCAGAGCCTTCTTATCTGAAAGTTGCCGGAAAACCGGATATACTGTCAAGGAATTTCTAATTTTTATCTCATATGAATCTGATGATATTTTACAGAGGTATGAATACTCTGTACCTGAAATGATAAGGTATTTACCGGAAGGTAAAATAGCCGGGATCCTTATTGGCTATGCAATAATATGTTTGCCTGCCCTTTTTGTTATAATGTTCTGGCTTGCTGACATATTCCATGCCCTGAAGGGCTGAAAGTTTCTGTTTCATAGAGTGGCAACTTGTAGAACTACTTTTGAGAGTTTTGCCGCTGTGGCACTTTCCTCAGGCGCGAATTCTGGAGTATTCCTTTTTCTTTTTACTAACCCGGTGCTTCTTATGCTAAGAAGTTTTTCACACTTCATCCACATCGCAAGCTCGGTGGCTTTCTTGCTTGGAGAATTTGTAAAAAAGCAGAGACAAACAAAATAATTTTAGAAGACATCGACAAAAGATTTATAAAAAATTAAATTTTATTTTCTTATAATTTAGAATAATTATTATAATTCATATATATAAAACAAATACAATTTTCTGCTCTTTTAATATATTATTTATTTTTATGCCCTTTACTATATACATATTTGTAATCCTTACATTTACTGTATTAAAATTATATTCTTATCATCTATTTTTGAGAAATCATTATCACTGGTTATGAACGTATTTTCATCCCTTAAAGCTATTCCTAAAATTAAAATGTCATTTTCGTTAATCATATTGCCTTTATTTTTTAAATTAATATAAATAGATGCGGATCTTCCTGCTGCTTCTTTATCAGGAAATAATATCATTATATTTTCAATAAATTCACTGAATGTTTTAGATAATTTAGACGAATATTTTAATAATTCATATTTAGAAATATATGTTATGGATAGATTATCCTTTTCAGAATATTCATCTACTATTTTTATGACTTTTTCATTTCCTTTTAAATATTCTATAACTATATTTGTATCGAGAACTATCATTGATATCTTCCTGTGTTAATTTTTCTATCGTTTGAAATTGATTTTTCTATTGATTCCAGCGTTTCTTTTTCTGATTTCAGTAATCCAGCAAATTTTTTTATATCGTTTTTATTCTCCAATAATTTAAGGATGACATCGGAAAATGATTCGTCTTGATTTTTTATTTTTTTTAATTCTTCATACGCTTTGTTTGAAAGTGATACCATTTTTACCATAAATATAATATACGTATACTATGTATATATGTTTTTCCAATAGGTACATATGTTATATTTACATTTTCTATAGTTCCTGATTCATCTATAATGAACAATAAAAACTTCTATAAAGACACAGTAATTACACAGTTATAGCAGGATAACTCCACCATAACAGATATGGAAAAAGATATTAACTGCATCTTACATGCCTTGTATTTGTTGTTCCAGATACAGTGAGGAAATATAAAAAAATTATTCAGGTCGTGCTAGTCTTTTTTTTGTTAATCATAGTAAACATCGATTAAATATTACATAAAATATTGGATATTGTAATTATAAATTAAATAAAAAAATTATAAGATATAATTAGACGTGAATATATAGCCAGCCTTCCCTTTCCTTTCTTAAAATTTCAAGGAATCCACCCTGCGGCGTTGGAGAAACTTTTGGAATCAGATCTTCTTTTTTAATGTTGTTCATCTCCATGGATGTTTTACAGGCCATCACCTTTATTTTATCATTTTCAAGAAGAGGTTTTATCATATCTATTTTCGTTGTTGCTATTGTTGCACTTTCAAGAAATACTATCTCAACTGCCTCAACATCATTTTCCCTTGCAACATGGCTCCCTACTATATTTCCCATTGGTATTTTTTCTTTTTCGGAAATCTGAACTATTACTTTCATATTATATAATTTTAAGTTTATATTTATATTTATGTCTATTTAATGTTTAATAATTTTAACAATTGACGATATATATTATTTTTATTGATCTAAATACAAATATGGACTCTAATTGCAGAGTTTCAACCGTTTATCCATTTCTAAATTAAATTCTAAAGTTCTGTACAGAATTTATTAATAAATTCTTTTTCCTTGTCGTTTAAATCAACAGGCAAAATTAATGCAGCCGGTGAACCATAAACATGCCGGTCAATAATTTTATCTATAGATGCGTATATTATTCTCTGATTTTTATCTGCTATGGAAATACCCACTATAACATTAGTATGCAGGTTAAACATATTTTTTCCCTTCTTTTCTTCCATTTTTAAAAGTGTTTGTACTGCTTCTTCCGGCTCCATTGTTTTTCCATTCAATAGATCCAATAATATAAGTGTGTGCATTCCGTTAATATAATTTTTGTAAATTTTATCATAGACGCTTAAGGGGAAAAATTTATCGGATGTAAATGGAAGTGAGACTATATTTCCAAATTTATAATTAAAAAGTCCGGTTTTTGACGGAAATGCAGTAATAATTGAAGCGTTCTCATATACATTAACTTCGATACCCATTTCCATAGCCTCCAGCCTCAATTGATTGTGTGTTGTTGCGGAAAGTGCATCACCTGTAACAATTACTGAAACGGGTTCTGTTCTGGCACGGTTTAATATAAAATTCCCGTGCTCAATATCATTTCTTTCTGCAGCTATAATATCTTTTCCTGTTATTTTAGAGATCTCCTGAATGGTATTGTCCGGTGATATGGATGTATATGTTTCAAAGTAAATGACTGTGGATGATTTTAATATACTGAGTTCTTCAATAGTAAGACTGTTTACACCCCGCAGTCCGAGTCCAAGGATATTGAGCATATTTAAATCAAATCCTCTTCTATCCTTATTACCTCATTGAGCTTTGCCAGCCTTTCGCCGCCTATTGTCCCCGTTTTTATAAATTTTGAATTAAATGCAACGGCAAGGTGAGCTATAAAGTCATCCGTTGTTTCTCCGCTGCGGTGTGATACCACTGTTGTCATACCATGAGATGTTGCAAGTTTGACCGATTCTACCGTATCCGATAGAGTACCTATCTGATTTACTTTTATTAATACTGCATTGGTGGAACCCATTTCTATTCCTTTTTGTATTCTGATAGGATTTGTTGTATAAAGGTCATCACCAACAATCAAAGCTTTATTTCCTATTTTTGCCGTGATTGCTGCAAATCCCTCGAAGTCCCTGTCATATAACGGGTCTTCAATAAAATAGAAACCGTGATCTCTGGATAATGAAATTGCATAATCTATCTGTTCATCCCTGGATTTTTTACCTGATTTATAGATATATTTTCCATCATCATAAAATGAGGATGAAGCAAAATCCACTCCAAGGTATATTTTTACATTATTCTCATCTGAGATTTCTTTTGCAGCCGATTTTATTATTTCTATTGCCTCTTCATCTGAGACATCGGCAGTCCATGCCTTTTCATCCCCGAGGCCGACACTCTGTCCTTTTAATTTCTCACTTAATTTTTCACCGGCCTTTCTGTGAACCAGTATATTATAATATACAGAATCGAAGAATGTTCTGCCCTGTGAGGAAACTAAAAATTCCTGGATAGTGGTTCCATTTTTTGAATGTTTTCCACCGCCAATTATATTTCCCATAGGTCTCGGTATTGCCGGGTGAAGTCCACCGACGTATCTATATAAGGGCATATCAAGATAATTTGAAACAGCCCGTGCATTTGCAATGGAAAGTGCAGTTGCAAGATTTCCACCCATGGATGAGAAATTTTCTGTTCCATCAAGTTCATGCAATAACCGGTCGAATCCGGACTGGTTTATTGCATTGAAGCCCTTAATTGAGTTTCTTATATGTCTGTTATAAAATTCTACACTTTCATCTATGTCACCGTCGGGATATGCAATTACTTCTGTTTCTCCTGTGCTTGCACCTGCAGGAGCCGAGGCAGTTCCTGAAACATAATCAATATAAATTGTAGCTTCTATAGCCTTATTTCCGCGTGAATCAAATATTTCTCTTACACCTGAATCTGTTATGCTTAGACTATCCATATTACTTTAAGATTTAATGCAATATATATTTTGTCAGTTCAAATATGATAAATGCAATTCTTACTGCCTTCATAACGCATTGATTATTTTTAATGCTTAATATATTTATTATAGCTAAATTGATATAGGAAAGCTTAACTATTAAAATTAGATAATGAAAACGTGGACACTACGAATGATGATGTAGAGGAATGGGTAAAGGCCCTTGGAGTTTCTTCCACAAAGGAAGTTGAGGTGCCGAAACTTTTATTCAATCAGGTGGTAGGGCAGGAACATGCCGGGGAGGTTATTAAAAAGGCCGCCATTCAAAAAAGGCATGTCCTTCTTATTGGAGAACCTGGAACTGGTAAGTCTATGTTAGCTCAGTCAATGGTTGATTTTCTTCCAAAAGAGGATCTTGAAGATGTACTGTGTTTTCCAAATCCTGAAGACCCGAATAAACCAAAAGTTAAAACTTTCCCGGCCGGAAAGGGAAAAGAAATTCTTAAACAGTATCAAATAAAGGCCGAACGGGAAAAAAGAGACAGATCTAAAAGTTTATTGTTTATAGTACTTTCAATTATACTGCTTGGTGTAATACTTGCCATATTCATATGGGTTGACTTAAAAGACCCGGGCATGGGCCTGGAAATAATGTTCTTTGCAATTATAGGAGCAGCATTTCTGTATATAATCATGGCAATGAATCCTGCAGTCAGGATGGAAAAGGCGATGATACCGAAGTTACTTATAAGCCATAATCCTAATGACAAGCCACCATTTATTGATTCAACAGGTGCACATTCCGGTGCATTGCTTGGAGATGTAAGGCATGATCCATTTCAGTCCGGAGGTCTTGAGACCCCGGCCCATGAGAGAGTCGAAGCAGGAAATATGCAGAAAGCAGACAAAGGTGTTCTGTTTATAGATGAAATAAATTTACTCAGACCGGAGGATCAGCAGGCTTTATTAACGGCAATGCAGGAAAAAAGATTTGCTATATCCGGGCAGAGTGAGAGGAGCGCAGGAGCAATGGTACAGACAGAACCGGTACCGTGTGATTTTGTGCTTGTAGCAGCAGGAAATCTTGATGCAATAAAAAATATGCATCCTGCTTTAAGATCAAGGATACGTGGTTATGGCTATGAAGTGTATATGAACGACACTATGGACGATACAGATGACAACAGAAAGAAAATTGTACAGTTTATTGCACAGGAAATTGCAAAAGATAAAAAAATTCCCCCATTCGATTCAGGTGCAGTAACTGAAATTTTGAAAGAAGCCCAGAAAAGAGCAGGAAGAAAAGGAAAGTTAACCCTCAGGTTAAGAGAACTCGGTGGACTTGTAAGAGTGGCCGGAGATATTGCAGTAACAAATAAAAAACAGATAGTGACAGCCGATGACGTTAACGAGGCAAGGGGCCTGAGCAAACCGGTTGAACAGCAGATAGCTGACCGTGCAATAGAGGTTAAAAAACTTTATAAGATGTTCACAGGAATGGGAAGCTCGATAGGAAAGGTGAATGGCCTTGCAGTCATGGGATCAACAGATATGAGTGATTACACCGGTGTTGTAATGCCAATAGTTGCAGAAGTAACATCAGCACAGCATCCACATAACGGAAGTGTATTTGCAACAGGCAAGCTTGGAGAGATCGCCAAAGAAGCAGTTCAAAACGTATCAGCAGTTATAAAAAAGATAAGTGGCAAGAATATATCAGATGTTGATATACATATACAATTTATTGGAACTTATGAAGGTGTTGAGGGCGATTCGGCAAGTGTATCAATAGCCACTGCTGTTATTTCGTCACTTGAATCGATACCAATAGACCAGACTGTAGCAATGACCGGTTCTTTAAGTGTCAGGGGCGATGTGCTTCCGGTTGGAGGAGTTACTGCAAAAGTAGAGGCAGCAATAGATACAGGTCTTACCAAAGTCATTGTACCTGCTTCAAACTTCAACGACATAATACTGGACGAGGCACACAAAAATAAAATAGAAATTATAGCTGCCGAAACAATAGAGGATGTCCTTAACAATGCACTTATTAAGAGTGCAGAAACGGATAAGTTCCTTAAAACTGTTGACAGCATCATACATCCTTCAGACATAAAGCCCCCTGTTAACAGGCGCAGAACAAATGCAGTATAAAATTTTATACTTTTATTTAAATAAATTTGATGATAATATTTTCAAAATTATTTCTGATCATAATTCCATTTTTCAGTTAATGAATGACCATTATGTATATTCAGAAGTTCAGGTTATTGAGGCGATTAGAAGAACTGTTAGATATAAACAATACAACCACAGAATAAAAATTTCCGGAAATATATTGTTAATGTACATAGCAGGTACGGCCCAGATAGATGCGGCAATAAATAAATGTGGAATAAGTAATGACACAGTTAGAGGTATCCTTGTATATGATTCAAATGAAAATATTAATGAATTCCTTGAAAAGGGATATATAAAACCTGTTGATCGTTTTATTCCGTTTGATAAACCTGAAGAAGATTTTGATATTTTTTCCAGAATGGCGTACACTGATCTTCTGCTATCATATTAATCATATATCATTTTTAATTATATCTGCAAAATTATAATTGAATTTTCTGATATCTTTTTCTATGGCCCGTGATGCGGTTTTATTGCCTATTTTAACTGCATTTTCTATGCTGTAACTGTTATATAAAGCGGTATAAAACCCTGCACGAAACGCGTCCCCGGCCCCCACAGTATCAAAAATTTTTTCAGTTTTTACTGCCTCAATATGCTTTATCCCGTTTTTATTATATATGAAGGCCCCATCAGACCCTTCTGTAACTATAATATACACAGTATTTTTTAGAATTTCGTTTACTTCCATACCGGACAATTCCAGCATGTGCAAAAATTCTTTCCTGTTTAATATAATAATATAGCTGTTTGGAATAATTTTATTCAGGCTTTCCCTGCTATGTGTATACCATATTTCCTGTCCGGGATCAAAAACAATTCTGGATGTTTTGTTATTTTCAACAATTTTAATATATTCATTAACAGGTCCGGTGCCCAAATTAATATAATCATAATAATTATTTTTGAAATTAAATGATGCTTTCCATATGTCCATTGGCCCCTGGTACATATAAGATATCTGCTCTTTTCCATCTGATGGTAAATAACAAACAGGCCCCATTTCATTTTTGTCTAAATGTATAAACTCTGTTCCAATATTTTTTGACTGTAAGAAATTAATATATTCCTTATGTGTAATAGAACCCACAGCAGAGTACAGGTCAAAATTTAATCCCAGTGAGGAGGCTACAATTGCAAAATTTCCTGCTGTTCCCGCAAAGGACTCACTTACTTTTTTTACACCCATTGCCTCTCCCGGCCCGGGTAACTTTGGTACAGATATCTTCACATCAATATTTAGATGACCAAAAAATGCTAAAAACTTATTCACAATTATCACCATTTTTATTTAATATATCCTTATTTATTATTCCACATTATACAGAAATACTTAGATTTTCCTTTAATTTAAAAAAATTGATCGCATATCTTTAAATTAAAAGATATTAATTATCTCTTAAACACATGGTTAAATTATGCCGCAACGGTTTTAATGCTATATCAGTGGTTTTTCATCTATTTCCCATCCAAAAATGCCATTGTACAGGTTAAAAACATCATTTATTTGATTTTCCTCCAGAAATTTACCGGTATAATAACTTCTGTGTCCTGAGCTGCATACAAGCACAATTTTCTTATCTGCATATTCCCGGACAAGATCGATATTGTTGAAAATATCATACATGGATATATTTAATGAGTCTTCAATGTGACCGGATTCATATTCGAATGGTTCCCTAACATCTATCACAACGCATTCCTTTTTATCAATCATTTCGGAAAGCTCATCAGAAATTATGTTTGTAACCATATCCGTTAATCATATGACAATATATAATATTTAAATGCAGCGAAACGCTACAATAAATTAAAGAATATCGCAATTTATTGCAACATCCGGGTTTAAACAATTATTAAAACATAGAAGGTTTATAGGTTGGATGCCGGTATACGTCAATCTATAAATTTTATGTATATTCAATGAAACTTCTGTTACGGTATGATAAGATTGTATTATTTCCAGATCTTCGAAATGGACATACCGGTATATCAATCTTTAAAGATGAAAGAATAATTCTAAAATGAATTATTACTATAAGAAAATGTTTTTAATGAATATATGGCATTATAAAATTAATGCGGAGAGTGGGATTTGAACCCACGAATTCCTGCGAAAATGGACCCTGAATCCATCACCTTTGTCCTAGCTCGGCAATCTCCGCTTTCTTAACCTCACTGTTTCATTGCGATACTGTTTTAAACAGTTCGGGATATTTACCATTACCTAATAACTTTATCTTTTTTATAGTTGACTGAGGGCTTATTCTATATTAAATACAGAGTCTACTGAATTACTTTATCTATAATAAAATGGAAGAGCAATATTAATCATTATTAGCCAACAAATAATCGGAGGCCTGCAACTGGAATATAAATCAAAATATAAAAAATATAAATATGGAAGAACAATAAAACCGGATGAAAAGTATTGTATGCAGAACTGCATTATTATCTGATTCTGATGCAATAGCAAGAATATGGAATGATGGAATAGCCGGTGGAAATGCCACATTAGAAACCATTCCCAAAACAGGTGAGGATATGAAGAAATTAATGGAAACAGGGAAGTGAGATTCCCCTTCATTATTGCACTCTATGATGAAACTATCACAGGCTGGCTTTCTCTTAATCCCTTCAGCATAAGAAAAGTATACGCTCATGTCGCCGATATTTCTTTATATGTATCCCGGGATTATCACCGGATGGGAACAGGAAGGACTTTACTGGAGTCCGGTATAGAAAAAGCTAAAATTCTGGGATTTCATAAACTGGTTTTAACAATGTTTCCGGATAATTTGCCGGCCTTACATTTATATAAAAAATTTGGATTTGTAAATGTCGGGACATATCATGAGGAGGGAAAAATAGACAACAAATGGAAGGATACACCTGTTATGGAATTAATAATATAACGTATAAATAAATTTATATAAGCAGGTATTATATTAATTTTGAAGATATATGAGCCTTATTGTGAAAACAGTTTTGCGTTTATCGGAAAAGGCAATTGAAAATCAGGAAGCATCGAAAGTCTATCTCAAAGTTCCAAAGAAAGTACTTTCTATGTATGATATTAAGCCAGGGTGTACTATAAATGGAGCGGTAGAAAATGTAAATCGCCTGATGCAGTACGATAATGACGGTATCCCGGAAATAAGGACCGAGGCAAAGGACTATAGTAGTATTACCGGAACAAAGCTTAAAATGTATTTTTATAATGGATCAGAAGATAGCGATTATCTGTTTTTCCCGAAGCAATTTTCAGTAAAATTGACTTCTTATGCAATATTTCCCGATGATTATTTAATAAAAATCCAGCTGGATAATATAGCATGCGGGTGGAAGCACATAAAACTTTACAGTGAAACGCAGGTAAATTTTGACGATACGGGGCAGTATTATGAATGACATTGAAAATATCACAGAATTAATAAGAACGGGAATAAAGTTTGAATCCGAGGGAAATAAAAAAGAGGCCGCAGTTTATTATAAGAAGGCTTATGAAGAAGTAATGAAACTGGCTGATAAATCAAAGGGCAGTATTAAACAGAAAAGGCTTTCACAGGCAGAAAATTTAAAGCGGATATATGAGTCCCTTGGCGGTATTATTGATGAAAAAGATAAAATTCAGCAGGGAAGAAAATTGCTGGAGCAGCTTAATATTGAAGCACCGGAAATACCAAAAATAACGTTCAACGATGTCGCCGGGTTAGAAAGTGTAAAAAATGAAATTATGTCAAAAATAATATATCCTATGAGATATAAAGAACTTTCTGAAGAATACAATATTCAATTTGGCGGAGGCATGTTGCTTTATGGCCCGCCCGGAACCGGAAAAACATTCATTGTGAAGGCCATTGCAAATGAGGTAAAAGCGAATTTTATCAACGTTAACCCATCAACGCTTTACAGCCAGTGGTTTGGCCAGTTTGAAAAGAATATATCAATATTATTCCAGGCTGCATATCTATTATCACCGTCAATATTATTTTTCGATGAAATAGATACACTGGTGCCAAAGAGGTCCGGAAATGAATCGGATGCCGCAAAAAGAGGTGTATCACAGTTATTAACAGAAGTTGGGGGATTGACATCGGAAAAGGATAAAAATATATTTCTGATTGCGGCAACAAATAATCCCTGGGGCATAGATGAGGCAATTATGAGGCCGGGGAGATTCGATGTTAAGATATATGTTCCACCGCCGGATTTTGCATCAAGGAAGGAACTGTTCAGACTTAAATTATCAAATATTAAACACCTTGATTCTATAAATTATGAAGAACTTGCTTCTGAGACTGAAAGATATTCAGGCGCGGATATTGAATTTATATGTAAAAAGGCAGTTCAGAATGTATTTATGGAAGTTATAAAAGGAGGCGACAAAAGAGATGTAACAACTTCGGATATATTAAATGTTATATCACAGATAAAGCCTTCAATTGATATTTCCCTCCTCAAAAAATATCAGGATTATATATTAAGTGCGTGACATCCTGCCTCCACTATACAAATTGTGTATTTTCCTCATAATGGTGCATAAATCATCTTTAAACTCATGACCGGATGATTCTTCACCACATATTCAACATTTAAATCTCCGAGGGCAATGGTATTGTTGTTCTTTATTATACAGTAAAATTTATGACATGAATTCTCCCCGGTTCTTTACATTCTTTCTATTATATGATTCATTCTTCGCCGGTGTGGGTTACTTTCTTCATTATAATTTTTTCATCCACATTCTTAGAAACCGGTGAAATTTAATAACAGTGCCATCACTTACGGTAATAAAGTGAAGCGAAGTTGTAAATAATTCATCCACCTGCATATCACATTTCATCTCGATCCGGAATAAATTGCCTTCTCTTTTTTATTATTCCCTGCTCTCTGGAAGAGATCCTGATATATCATATCTCTGCAGTTATTCTTGAATTCAGCAATACCACCAATTTATCAAACAGAAAAGTTTAATATCACAAATACATTAATTATTTATGTCGATTTTGCCGAGGAAAAAGCATGAGCCCAGCACCGAGGAAAGGCTCAATGAAAATTTGATGTTAATTAAAGAGCGCCAGACCAGCATGAAGGGCATAATAAGAAAATTGCTCAGCCAGGCACAATCTATAGATGCACAATTAAAAGAAAATCAGGAAAAAGGTTATGATGACCTTGTGACAAAGAATGAAATGATGCTTAAAACAATTAGAAACTATATAAAAGGATTTGATTCACTCATTGGTTATCTTGACTGGTATGCGAGTATGGCAAAGGTAAATTTTGACCTCGGCCGTGCAGTTGGTGTTACCGGTGATTTGAAGGATTTAACCGGTGACCTGAAAATATCCACTGAAATGCAGACAAAGTTTGAAAATTCTATATCCGAGTTTACAAACATGATGGAAGAAAACCAGGAAGCGATGAAGGAACAGGTCGAGTCAATAAACAGTGTTTTTGGTGTAAAGAATGGGCAGGGTGCAAGTTCTGAGGATATGCTTACACAGTTTATCAGAGAGGGCGGCTTTACAGCCAAATCCGAAAAAACACCTTCGGACGGCATTGATTCTGAATTGAACAAAAGAAAAGTTGAGGAATAGTCTTAGTTTTTATATGAAATGCCCGTTCGGGTGTAATATTTTATTCTTTTTCCTGCATGGATAATGCAGTATTCCGGAAAGTTGCAACCGGGAAGGTTCATTTCCATGCACAGGATAAGTATCAACAAAATTATTTCTGTAATAAAAGAAATACTAATAGCATAATCATAAAACATCACTACCCGCCGTCTCTATAATTTTTTAAAATTGCTGTGTATACTATTTTACAATCTCAGGCCCGTAAATGGAAAGTTTTTCTGACATTTATGATACGTTTATGAACTGCCACATTCTTATAATTAATACTTATATATTATATTATATTTTATAGAGCTTCTACTAAACATTATTATATAATTATTTAGCATAATGATATATGACCGCAAAAAAGACGGAAAAAATTTTTGTCGATTTGACTGTCTTTAAGAATATGAGAAACAGAGAATCTGTGGAGAACTTTCTAAAAAAATTTAAAAAGTAAAACTCTTATTATACCGGGATAACGTGTCAAAAATTAAGTGTACCTTTGTTTGAATTAATTCTGAATATGCTTAAATTCAGTGACGGTAAAAAGAAAATATATTTACTGTATAATATTAGTGCAGAGAACGGGATTTGAACCCGCGAACTCCTTCGAGACTAGACCCTTAATCTAGCGCCTTTGTCCTAACTCGGTAATCTCTGCACCTCTGTATTAGTTTAAAATATATTAACTTTAATTTTTAAACCTCTAAAATTAATATGAATTTATTAAAAAAAATGCAATAACATAATTTATAATACATTATAATATTTGCAACTATGAATGACATTACACTTGTTATAGCCAATCCCGGAACAGGAAAAACAACAACAATCAGCAATGAGGTTGTGGACCTTCTTGAATCGGGAACCGATCCTCATTCAATTCTGTGCATTACATTTACAAATAAGGCTGTTGAACAGATAAGATCGGGTATAAACAAAAGAATTTTAGAACGAAAACTTAAGAATTTGACCGCCTATGATGTTGACATTTATACATTTCATGGATATGCCTACCAGGCCCTTTCTGACATAAAAAATATAGATAATATAATATCTTTTAACCTTGCCAGATATCTAATTTATAGAAAACTTTATGAAATTCATGCTTTGAATTATTCACGGGACTATATAATAAATGAAATAGTTCCAAAAATGGAGAATGCAATTCGCTATATCAAGAGTTTTGGAATTAAGCCCGGGGATATTAAACAGAATGAGAATAAAATTATAGAAGAATTGAAAAGTATGCACCGTGCAAAGAGTATTAGAAACATTGATTCAGAGGAAGAAATATACCTCTTTAAATATTTTTACGAGGCATTTTCCTACTATGAAGAAAAAAAGCCATATCCGGATTATAATGATCTTTTATTCGACTTTTACGGCATTGAGGCCAAAAAATATGATTATGTATTTGTTGATGAATTGCAGGATGTAAATGACATTGAAGCGAGAATAGCATTATCAACAGGGAAAATAAAATTTCTTGTTGGTGACAGAAAACAGTCCATATTTGGCTTCCAGGGGGGAGCACTTTCTGTATTTAATTCTCTGGCAAACAGTGGCAATACAATAAAGAAAGAACTGGTAAAAAATTACAGAAGCACCGATATGATAATAGATTATTCAAAAGAATATTATATAGAACATGAAACAAATGTCCATGAACTGGAGAATTTTTCCGGTGTAAAGGGCACGGGTGAAAAAATTGATATAATAGAATCAGACTCACCGGAAAATTCGATAATAAATATATTGAATGAAATAGACACAAAAAAAGGTACGACATGCATAATAGCCAGGACTAACAGCCAGATAGAGGAAATATCCGGAATACTTGACAGCTTCAATATAACTTATACAAGCGATTCAAATATACATTCTGTTAATGAATCCAAAAAGGATATTGTCTCTTTTTTTAAGGGAATTATATATGATGACAGAGATAGTTTAATTCAGGCAATGATAACTCCTTTTTCCGGCCTTTCATTAAAGGATGCTTTCCATCAGGCAGAGTTAATTAACAATGAAAACAATATTATTGATATATTTAGCAGTGACAATACATTGTATAAACTGAAGAATGAAAAGATTAATAAATCCTCGATATTGAAAATCTTTGATGAATATATTCTTCCCATAGCTGCCTCCATAAGCAGGCAGTATTTTCTAACTGCCGCTTCGGTAAAGAGTTCTATTTCCGAATTTTTTGATTCAATAAAAGATTATACAGCAGAAAAATTCTTCGATTATCTTGAACTTACATATTCTGAAAACAGCGATAGTTCCGGTGACCATGGCATCATATTGACAACTGTACATAAAGCAAAGGGAAGAGAATTCAACAACGTTATATATGTTCCAAAAAAACCCAGAAAGAGCGATAAGTATATAGATATTATAACATCATCGATAATAGAGTCGGTGAAAGGGGTAAATGTAGAGACCGAACTTGAAAAAGAGGATATAAGAGTTGACTTCGTTGCAATGACGCGTGCAGAGGACAGACTTATAATACTGGTTGACCACAAATCAGCAGGACAGTATTATATTGAAAAATACTGCAATATTAAAACTGTAGAAACTGAAAATAAACTAAATGTTCCAACAAGCCAGAACTACGATGAGGCATATTTTCTGTTTGCCTCGGGAAATTATGAGGGAGCGATGGAGTTGCTAAAACACCGCGAAAACTGGCTTAAGGATCTTATAAACAAATTTTTCCAGAATAAGAAGGTTTTATCATTTTCTTTAATAAGTCTTGACAATCCATTCTGGCTTCTTAAAAATAATATACTTAAATTAAATGAAAAAACAGATGCACTTTACTATGGATTAAATGCGCATGAACTTGCAGAATCTTATTATAAAGAAGAGGTAGATAGAACATTATTAAAAGAGGAAGAAAAAAAGGTTTTGTCCAATATCGAATCAGTAATAAATGAGATAAAATCCACTTTTAATATGGAACAGATCGAATCAGAGGTTTCTGCCATTTGTCCTGTCAATCAAATGTTTGATGAATTTAAAGATGAGGACAGCAGCATAATGTTCTACGGAAAACTGGATGCTGTTTTTGGCAATAACAGCGGAGAAAGACTTATTCTTGATTATAAGACAGATAAAACAATTGACAACTCATCCCATCACAGAATACAGTTGCTTGCATATAAAATATTATACTCAAGAAAATTTAATGTAAATCCTGATAAAATTAAGATAGCAATTGGTTATATAAGCCTCAGAAATAAGATAAACACAGGTAAAAATGATCCTGGCATAATATATAAACAGCCGGACAGCAGGTCGGAAGAAAAACTTAAATTTTATATCAATAGATTTCTGGATTACAGAAAAAATCCGGATAATTTTATAAGAGATTACCTTAACTTTGATTGCGATGATACGCTTTATTTGAGGCTGGCAGAACTCTTAAAATAGAAATTACATGCGTTCCATTATTTTTTTTCTTATCTTGGAAGAGCTGTTTATTATACCGTTATATGGGCTTACCCTCATAACTTTTGTATTTAATCCAAGTTTTTTACACTCGTTTTCTATATAAGCATCATCAAATTTCTGGTTATAGCCCAGTGTTATAATATCAGGTTTGATGTCAAAAACCGTTTTAAATATATTGTCATCGCTGTGGCCTATTATAACTTCATCCACAACTTTTAATTCTGATACAAGCATTTTTCTTTCCGTTTCGTTAAAAATAAGCTGTTTGCCATGCTTTTCTGCTGTATAATCCGATGCAATTACAACAACTAAATAGTCTCCAAATGACCGTGATTCTTTCAAATAATGTATATGCCCTAAATGCAGTATATCAAAAACTCCTGTAGCCATAACCTTTTTCATTAAATCCTAAATGCTTTAATTATTATAAACTTTAAGCAGATTTTGAAATGTTAACAATGCCGGAGTATATATTTGAATAGTATTAAATTTATATATGCATTTACAATTTGTAATTTATATGAATGAAATAGAAAATGAGATTTATTCACTGTTAAAAAATGCTGTGGATGAAACTCTTGTAAATCCCTGCGCACTTGCATATTCCGGCGGAGTTGACAGTTCGCTGTTGCTTGCATTGTCAGGTTATAAATATATACCGTATACACTTGGATTTTCGAACTCCCGTGATATAGAACATGTTGAAGATTCTTCATTAATTCTCAATTTAAATGTAAAAAAAATATACCTGGATGACATGGAAATTGATAACTATATATCTGAATTAAAGAAACTTGACCCAAAAATATCAAAAATGGAGCTTGGCTATGAACTTGTTTTATTTATAATCATGGATTATATACCTGAAAAATTTATTGTTACCGGTCAGGGTGCCGATGAACTGTTCTATGGTTATAGAAGGTTTGTAGACAATACACATCTTAGAAATGATACGTATATAAACAGGCTTTTCAATGTAACTCTTCCGAGGGAGAAAAAAATGGCAGAATATTACAATAAAGAATTAATTACTCCATATTTATCTCCGGAAATACTTAAAATAAGAAAAAAAATTACAAGAGAAATGAATATAATAGACGGTAAAAACAAGGTAATGTTACGCAACATTTCAAAGTATGTGGATATACCGGAGGAAATATACAGTAGAAACAAAACGGCAGCACAGTATGGTTCGGGATTAAGCAAGTATTTAATGAAATATGTAAGATAATTAACTTAGAAACGAATAAATATTATTTTGTACTGTAGTATATAATTAATGGGATAAATAATGACATACATTGGAATTATCGGAGGAAGTGGACTTTACAGTATCATGAAAACAAAGAATGTTGAGGATATTGAAACACCGTATGGAAAGCCATCGGCACCTGTTGAAATAGGTGAAATAAATGGCGTTGATGTTGCATTCATTCCGAGGCATGGAAAGAAGCACACGATACCGCCGCATATGGTAAACTATAAAGCAAATATTTTTGCACTCAATAAACTTGGGGTCAAAAGAGTTATAGGATTAAATGCTGTTGGATCGTTAAGGGAAGAATATAAACCCGGCGATATAGTTGTTCCTGACCAGTTTATTGATTTTACAAGAAGAAGAGAATTAACTTATTATAATGGCCCTGATGTATATCATATATCAATGGCAGATCCTTTTTGCAGTGATATAAGTAAAAAGGCATACGATACCGGAAAAAAGCTTGGTTATGAAATACATTCAGGCGGTTCATATATTTGTATAGAAGGACCGAGATTTTCAACAAGATCAGAATCAAAAATGTTCAGAAATTTTGCGGATATAATAGGGATGACACTTGTACCGGAAATAAACCTCGCAGCAGAGCTTTCAATGTGTTATGGAATGCTTGCCACAGTCACAGATTATGATGCTTGGAAGGATGATGCAGTAGAGGCTGCAGATGTCATGTCAATAATGAAAGAAAGTGAGGAAAAAGTTTCAAAAATGTTATATAATTTAATTCCAGAAATTAACGGTCAAAGAAATTGCAGATGTTCTTTGAGATTAGAGAATGCAAAAGCGTGATAAAAATGAAAATAAAATTCCTCGGCGGAGCCGAAGAGGTCGGGAGACTGGCCATAAAGATAGAAGATAAGGAAAGCAAGATAATGGTAGATTATGGTATAGAGCCGGAAAAACCACCGGAATATCCACTGCCACCGGAAAAAGTCAATGATATTTTTCTGACACATGCGCATCTGGATCATACCGGAGCGTTGCCTGTATATTACCACAGTTTTCAGGCAAATTTCCATGCAACAGCCATGACAGGAAACAGTATAAAACCCATATTAATGGATTCATTGAAAATTATGAGGCTGGAAAACTACACAAAAATGTTCAATGAAGACGATGTTGACAGTCTATTTAAATCAATGGTGACTGCAAAATACGAACAGCCTTTTCAGGTAGATAACCTAACTGCAGTGGCACACAGCGCGGGTCATATACCCGGTTCAACAATGTGGTGGTTCCAGGATGCGAAATCTTTCATGATAACCGGAGATTTATACACAAGAGATACAAATCTTTTATATGGTGCAAAACCTGTAAAAACTGATGTACTTATAATGGAAAGCACATATGCGGGAAGAGACCATGAAGACAGGAATGAAGTTATTCAGCGTTTAAAGGACAGCATAAAAGAAACAATTGAAAACGGTGGAAAGGTTATACTGCCAACCTTTGCAATAGGAAGGACTCAGGAAATGATAATGACCCTCCGCGATATGGATTACAGAATCTATGTTGATGGAATGGGCAACAGGATATCAGGAATATATCTGGATACACCCGGATTTTTAAAAGATGGAAAATTATTCAGAAAATCTCTTGGACGTGTCATAAGAGTAATGAACAATAGAATGAGAAAAGAGGCTATAGAAGAGGCAGATATAATAATTACAACTTCAGGAATGCTTGATGGCGGACCTGTTCTAGGATATATAGATGCACTTGCCAATGATCCGAAATCAGCAATATTCCTTACCGGTTACCAGGTTGACGGCACAAATGGAAGAAGCCTTATGGAGAACGGAACAATTCAGATTGCAGGAGCAACAATAAAACCTGCAATGAAATTGGATTTCTTCGACCTCTCGGCACATGCAGGCCATTCAGACCTTGTAAAGTTTGTAAGGGGTGTTGATCCTGAAACAGTGGTTCTATGCCATGGAGACCAGAGAGAAAAATTAAAAGAAGCATTACCGGAATATAACTTCATTTTGCCTTTCAATGGCCATGAATTTGAAATCAAATAATTTTATAAAATAATTAAATATTATCAAATTTTTATTTATAGTATTTCTGATATAAATATTCATAGGCAATATTAATTTTTTTCATTTTTTCAGAATATTCCTCTTCGTTTTCCGGTGTTGCAAAATCAGGATGGTATATCTTTGCAAGTTTTCTGTATGCAGTCTTTATTTCATCGGGATTTTCTGTTGGCCCTATTTCAAGTACTGAAAACATATCATTTTCATTCTCCTCCTTTTCATTCCGTGGTTCTTTATATTTATCACGGTCAATAAATTCATAAAAAACATACTGTTCCTTAATAGCCATACCGAATTTATTTGCCGCATCATATAATATTTGACTTATTTGCTTTAAATGCCTGCGCCCCCGTGAATTGTCCAGAAAAATATGGCCAAAGGTTTTTTCTATGCTTTTATCATGATAATAACATAAAAGAATGCCATTGTTTATCTTTTCACTTACATTAAATGACCATACTGTATCTCCGAATTTATCAAAAATATTTTGCCTGAATATAACCTTGCGCTGAAGTAAATTTCCGTTCACTGAAACTTTAACTATGTTTTTTCCTGAATATATTATAGAATCATCTGAAATCCAGTACAGGAATATATACTGGTAAACCTTCTTTTCTTTAAATCCTGTTAAATCATCCTCAAATGGTATTGAATTATTAATTTTCTTTGTTTTATAAATATTGCTGAATTTAGAAAATGGTATGTTATCAGGTACTGACATCGTCTCGTTATTTAAAATAAATATAAAAATATATTCCGAATAAAGACTTTACAAGGAAATACTTATATTATATTTTAAAATACTGGTAGTGGGCTCGTGGCCTAGTATGGATAAGGCACCGTCCTTCTAAGTCGGTGATCGTGGGTCCAAATCCCACCGAGCCCGTTTATTTTTCTTTTTCTTTATCGGTTAATTCATAATAGATTTTCAAATTATTGAAGTCTTCTTTGTTGTTATAATAGTCATCTGCCAGCATTTTGCAATAAGGATCATACTCCCCGGTTTGAAGTTATAATCAATATTAAGATCCATACTTTTTAATAAGAATACAATTTTCTGGATCCTGAATCCGGAATTGAAATTATCCACATCCGGTTTGATATTTAAGTATTTTAAATATGCCAGCAATTTATTATATTTACTCAACATAATTATACTTTAATTAATATACGTATAAAATTTTTTAAAATTTTTGTGAATAGATTTGAAGATAAATCTCAACCTTAAGATAATTATAGTTCACAATGCTTTATTATATTCACATGGGGATTGCATTATAATTATAATATCAATTAAAAAAATTTATTCAAAAATATAATAAATAAATTTATGATATGGAAAAATGAATACATATGTTTTTGTGAGACATGGAGAGAGCACAAGCAATGTGGCAAATATATTATCGGATGATATTGATAAAAATCCACTCACAGAAAGAGGTAAAAAACAGGTTGAGAGAAATGCTGTACAGTTAAAAGGCTTAAAATTTGATGGAATAGTCAGCAGTCCGGTTAAAAGGGCATATGAAACTGCAGAAATCATTTCAAAATACGTTGATGCGAAAATAAAGATTGATGACCGGTTAAGAGAGGTTTCCCTTGGAAAGGGATATGGCCACAGTATAAATGAATTCCTTGATGAGTTATATCCAAATTCACACATTACAGGTAAAACAAGGTCGCAGATAGAAATGGAGGACTGGAATATTTTGACAGAAAGGGTGTTATCCTGTATGAATGATTACTCCGGAAAATATATTTTTACTACCCATTCAGATCCTATAAGAGCTGTTGTATCTCATCTTCTTAATTTTTCAGAATCCGACAGCTACGGAATCTCAATAAGGAATGCATCCTTTACGGTAATATCTGGAAATCCCGTGCACCTCCTTTGCATTGGTGCAATAAATCTTACAGAGGATGTAAAAAATGCTATAAAAGAATAATAAAACTAATTTGTTTTAACATTTTCTGCAGGTTTAGATGATGGATGCCATGATTTTATGAGGGTATAATATAAAATACCTCCAACTGCCTGGAGGCTGCCACCTATTATCAGTGGAAATACCAGATTTATATCCATTAAATAACCGGAAGCACCGGTGGTAAGCTGTGAAGCACGGCCCGAAACTCCCTGTATTGATGTTGATGTGCCGTAATCTTCCTTATTAATTCCACGGACATTAATAGCACCGCGCATTGGTGAACCTATTCCTGCAACGGCCATTCTTCCCACATATATCACCGATGCAAGGAAAATAAATGGAGTGAATGCCATTATTATAAATAATGCTCCCTGAAGTACGTGTGCTATCGATGCCATTTTTAATGAGTCAATCCTGCCATTAATAAAACGGCCTGAAACAAAGGAACCTATTGCAGTTGAGGCATAAGCAATTGTATAAATATCACCCACAATACCCGGATCAACATGGAATTTCAATTCAAAGAATAATGGCAGTAATGGCATTGCTATGCCTATTGCCGCAGCATTAACGGAATTTGGGAGTATAACACGGAGGAGGTATCTAAAACTCTCTTTTTTCATAATTCTTGTTGTTTTCTTCGGTCTTTTGTATTCATGAAGCTGTGTGAGTGATATTAATGATACAAAAACAAGCAGAAATGACATGATGAAAAATATTCTGTAGAATTCAATTACACCTGTAATATTTGAAATGAATGTATATAATCCCATGAATATACCGCCAAATATTGAGAAAAACGAAGCTGTGGCGGTTAATAATGATAATCTGTCGACCCTCATTCTCTCGTCCGGATAATTATTCGCAACAAAGGCAGTCATACCGGGAGAAAATGCTCCGCGCATACCGCCTGCACCACCTGTAATTCCGGCTATGATTGCACCTGAAGCTATAAAGTAAATATTGGTTGAAAATGTTAAAAGTAATATTCCAAAGGCAGGAAAAATTTCTCCGATTAATAGTATTTTAGAATAACCTATTTTATCTCCAAGACGGCCAAGTATCAGTATTAAAACAACGTTGAATAATGTAATCGGAATGTAAAGGAGGCTTATAAATATAAGAGAATAATGAAGATAATGAAGATAAAGAGGCAGGGCCAGAGTAACAAATATAAGCGATGCACTCCTTGAAGCCCGGGAAATAAGTAAGTATCTGAATGATCTATTTACAACCGCAGGTGAATCTGAAAACATATTACTCTATATTATTTATTGATATATTATTTATTTGTTTAATGGCTGACCACTTTTTCTTCCTTTTATAATTTTTACGGCAAAATAAATTATGACGATGGCTGCTCCGGCAACACCCACATATGAATACTCATCAAAATATTTTAAAAGTATCTCCCAGTGTGATCCAAATAATATGCCAAGATAAACAAGCACAATATTATATATTAAATCGCCTGTAAATGTAAATAAAGAGAATTTGGAAAAATCCATTTCAGCCATGCCTGCAGGAATCGATATAAACGTTCTGAATACAGGCAAAAATCTTGTTGTAAATACTGAAAATTCACCATATTTTTTAAACCACGATTTTACACGTTCAACAGTATCGCTTTTCAAAAGTAAATATTTGCCAAATTTAATCACAAAGGGATCGCCGCCGTATTTCCCGATCGCATATGCAATCCAGGCTCCAACAAGATCTCCGGTTGTTCCTGCAATAACTATAATGAATACTGCAAAATATGGATTAATTTTCAGCATAATACCATAAAATGCAAGATATCCGGAAAATGTCATAACGACTTCAGATGGAATTGGAAGAAGCATGCCCTCAAGAAGCATTAGAAAAAATACACCTGTTATTCCGAGTTTAATAATGATATATTCAACGAATTTTATAAGTTCAACTGTTAAAGCGGTAATTACATTCAATAGATTCAATGCAGCATTTAAATGTATTTTATAATCTTTTTGTATTATTAATTATTAATTTAATACGGTTTAAATTATAAAAATGTGGTACAAAAGAATTTTAAGCAGAATCGTATTAAATAGTTATGTATAAAATACTTGTATCAAGAGAATTGCCTGGCAATTTTTTAAGTAAATTGAATATATATAATGTTTTAAAGTGGGATGGAAGTTCTGATGTTCAGGACTGGCTTATTAAAAATATTTCGGATGCTGACGGAATTATAATTACATTAAATGAAAAGATTGATAAAAATATTATAGACATGGCAAAAAAATTGAAAATAATAAGTACATTCAGTGTGGGTTATGATCATATAGATGTTGAATATGCCAAAGCCAGAGGAATAACAGTAACAAATACCCCTGAAGTTTTGACAGATGCCACGGCGGACCTTATATTTGGAATAATGATTGCGGCTGCAAGAAGAATAGTCGAGGGAAATGAATTGATAAAAAACAATAACTGGAAATCAGGATGGAATCCATATTTCATGCTCGGGTCTGAGGTTCACGGAAAAACCATAGGCATTATAGGCATGGGCCGCATTGGCAGGGCAATTTTAAAGAGGTCAAAGGGTTTTGATATGCATGCCATTTACTATAGCAGGCACAGGCATGATGTTGATGCAGAATATGTTGATATCGATTATCTTCTGAAAAATTCTGATTTTCTTGTAATCGCCGCCGATCTGAACAGTGATACATATCATTTCATAAACGCAGAAAAAATTTCTAAAATGAAAAAAACTGCATTTATTATAAACGGAACCAGAGGAAAAATTATAGACCAGCCGGAACTTGTAAATGCATTAAAGAAGAAAATAATTAAAGGTGCCGCTCTGGATGTCTTTGAATCAGAACCTATTGATGGTAATAATGAATTAATTAATCTTGAAAACACAGTGCTTACACCACATCTTGGCAGCGCAACGCTTGAAACAAGGTCTGCCATGGCCGAAACGGCTGTAATTAATCTTATAAACGTGCTTAATGGAAAAGAGCCTCTATATAAATTATAATACAATAAAATAATTCACATGCATGGAAAATAAAAAGGCTGTTGTTTTAATATCCGGGGGCCTGGATTCACCCACTGTACTTGCATATGCACTTTCCAGTGGTTACGATGTTTTTCCCCTGAGCTTTAATTATGGCCAGAGGCATGTAAAGGAGCTTGAAAGTTCTGAAAAAATATGCAAATATTATAATTTAAAATTAAAAATTATTGATTTTGATATGCGGCAGATAGGCGGTTCAGCACTTACCGATGATATAGATGTACCTGAACGCGGAATCAACGGAATAGACGGAGAAATCCCGGTTACTTATGTTCCTGCAAGGAATACAATATTTTTATCCGTTGCAGCCGCCTATGCAGAAAAAATCGGTGCATCTACAATTTTCATAGGTGCAAACGCCATTGATTATTCCGGATATCCTGACTGCCGCCCCGAATTTTTCAATTCAATGGAAAAAACATTAAATCTCGGTACGGAACGTGGAATAAAAACAGGATTTAAAATCAATGTTCCTTTGCAGTATCTTGGTAAATCCGAAATTGTAAAGCTTGGAAGAAAACTCAAAGTACCTTATAAATTGACATGGTCCTGCTATTCCGGCAGGGATAAGGCCTGCGGAAAATGTGATTCCTGTATTTTAAGATTGAAGGGATTCATGGAGGCAGATGACTTTGACGATATCGAATATGAATATTATCCGGATTTCTATAAAAATTATATTAATTCAAAAAATAAATAATCTTTAATAATTTAAATACAATGATAGTGTATGTTTCCAGTAGAAAGAATGAGAAGATACCGCTTAAATAATAATATAAGAAGTTTATTCAAAGAGACTTATATAAATAAGGATAAGTTGATAATGCCTGTTTTTATTGATGAAAATGAGACTTACAGAAAGGAAATACCATCCATGCCGGGGATATACAGGTATTCATTAAAAGAATATGAATCGTATATCAAGGATCTGGACGAAAACGGATTGAAAAGTATAATTATATTTGGCATACCAGAGCATAAGGATTCTACAGGTTCATCATCATATGACAGAAATGGAATTGTCCAGAAAGCTATAAGAATAGCAAAAGAAAATACATCAATGAATGTTATAGCCGATTTATGTTTATGTGAATATACAGATACAGGCCACTGCGGCATTATAGAAAACGAATATGTAAATAATGATAAAACTCTGGATATTTACCGGAAAGAGGCATTGAGCTATGCAGAGGCCGGCGTTGATGTAATAGCGCCGTCAGGTATGATGGACGGCCAGGTTTCAGCCATAAGAAAGGCACTGGACTCAGAAAATTTTACTGACAAAATAATCATGGCATACAGCTCCAAGTTTGCATCCTCCCTCTATGGACCATTTAGAGATGCGGCTGATTCGACACCACAGTTTGGGGACAGGCGCAGCTATCAGATGGATTATTCAAATGGAAATGAGGCAATGAGGGAAATTGATCTGGATATAAAGGAGGGTGCGGACATAGTTATGGTAAAGCCCGCATTATTTTATCTGGATATAATATCAAAAGCCAGAGAGCTTTACAATATGCCACTGGCAACTTATATGGTCAGCGGTGAGTTTTCCATGATAAAGAATGCAGTGTCCTCAGGATTGCTTAACAGCTCTGTAATTGATGAAGCACTTACATCTATATTCAGGGCAGGGTCTGATTTAGTGATAACATATTTCGCGGAGGATTATATAAAAGGTCATTATAAGGTTTAACATTATAATTTAAAATTTTATATCCGGAGGACCCCTGGACAGTGCCGTTGTATGCGATAAGGTATAAAGTTATATTATCGCTTATTGTTTCACCGCGTACCGGTGTCAAAATTACTGTTGATGTTTTCCCCTTTTCAAGATTATTGCCGCTGTAATTGAATAGTAATCCATTGTAATTTGTCTCGTTTATAATTCCCCTGAAATAAATATTTTCATCAGCATGGTTTATATCTGTGACATTTACATATATCTTACCGATTTTCGAATTATTTTCTACCACTGAAACTGAATCGATTTTAATTTCATTTTTATGTTCAATATTAACCGGGACGAGAATGGCAGATATTATTATTATAACGCATGCTGCTATGGCAATATATTTTTTCAATGATTTTTTATTTATTCTTATTTTCCTCTTAAAATCTATATCTTCGATTGAAATTATTGAGAGCAACGGCCAGAATGCTATATATGTAATTAATAATCTGTAATTAAATATAAAAATAAAAAATGGAAATGCGAATAATTCGAATTTAAGTGAGTCATAATATTTAATATACAGAATGAAAAGTGTCAAAAACAATACAAGTACCAGTAATGTAAAAAAATCTGCAGGTATATATACAAAATTAAGAAACGATAACTGTGATAATCCGAAGCCGATACCTATTAAATGTGAGATTTCTGGTGATAAGATATCTTTGAAATACAGCACCGGCGACCTTAAAATGAAATAGCCGTTTATAATTATAAAAACCAGGAATGCATAAAAAAACCATTTTATTGCTTCCTTATAACCGCTTTCCCTGAATATCATATATAGAAAAAACGGGAATATAATGGCAGGGAATTGCTTTGTAGAGAGCGCAAGACCGAAGAATATACCGGACATTGCCGCATTTTTCCGAAAATAGTATGATATGAGCATGAATACAACCCAGACGAGCCCTATCAATGAATAGGCTGCACTGTAAATAAATATAATATTTATAAGAAGTGAAAAAACTGCATATAATGCTATTTTTTTATCATGAAATTTTTTATATATAAAAATGAAAGGAAGTGTTGCTATGCCGGTAATAATAAGATTGGCAAATTTGCCTGCATAAACATATGGTATGTAAATTAAAAATGCCAGTGCAGGATATCCAAGTCCGGTTATATCACCACCATACATTGTTGGTGTTACATTCAGGGCAAGGTTGAATGATTTGAAATATGAGTATATATTGGCGGTACTTGCAGGATTATATGGATTTAACCCCGAAAGAAATTTCATTGCTGAATAAAGATCAATAAGGAACTCATCTGTTGGTTCAAAGACAATTAATACTGTACTTATTCCAACGGCAACAGCAAATGCCGCTGTAATTATAATGAACAAATAAGTTTTATTAAACTTAAAATTTCTTAAAAAATCGTATATTATGGGATTCTTATAGGATTTATAACCAAAGAAAATAAGAGCAGAAGTAGCTACAATAGCAATTATGACTGCAAGTAATAATATTCCTATTACAAGGAACAGCGTTGTATTTATCAATAATATTATGGATGAAATATATATTTCATAATAATATTTCTTAAATTTAATTATTCCATTTAGATTTGAGATTATAAGAATCAGGACACTTAATACCAGAAGAATGCTTTCAAGGAAAATTGCGTAAATATTTAGATATCCGAACAGACCAAACACTACAAATGAACATAAAATCAAAATAATTGACGTTTCATTTAAAAGTATTCTTCCCAGCCTTTCAGAGTTTTTATTTTCCATGCTACCACACAATCAATGTTGAAGTTGTATATGTTATAACAAATGCCACCAGTATGCCGAGGAAATCAGCAGCGTATATATTTGTTTTCAGTGAGATTGCAGAATAATAGACGCCCAAATTTACACCAAAACCGAGAAGATTGAATGCATTGTATTTTAGCAGTCTATAATAAAAATGATTTTTTCCCCTGAATGTAAATTTATTGTTTAATATAAAATTATAAATTATTGATATTTCTATTGCCGGTATTATGCTGAGATCGCTGCCAAGGGGACCATGAAGAAGGAGTAGTATTAATTCATTAACTATTACACCGGTTATTCCAACTATTATATATTTAAGAAGATTTCCCTGTTTAAAAATCAGGTTTAGAAACGTTTTAAAAGGTATGGGCTGGCTGCATCTCCATAATACGCGGTAAATTTTGTATGTGAAATCCCTGTTCCTTAACAGGACAGAATTTGCTTTAATTCTTGAATCCAGATCGCCGGGCATTATTCCCCTTGCAATTAAATAATTATATGCATTTTTGGAATATATAGCTGCACATGGAAGAAGCAAACCTCTTTTAACAGATAATGATAATTTAATGAGAATACTGTAAATATATTTTAAAATGCCCGTTTTACCATGTATTAAAGCTATGTCATAATCATTCCGGTACATATCTTTAATTATCCCATCCATGTAATTATTACTGAATGATGTATCCGACAACATAATATAATCAAATTCCTCGCCATCGGAAATTTTACCATTCAGGTATTTTAAAATCATCTAACAAGTGATATTAACATCCTTTTTATTTTTATTGTTGAATTGACATCGCCAATTTCCGGTTGATTATTATCTGAGACACCGGTAGCCTGTTTTCAACAATTACCTATTTGTCTTAAACTATTGTCTGGACGTTTATAACATCATTGAGAGGTATCGCCATGATAGGAGAAGTAATAAAGTGAAGTTAAATTTGATATCAGAGAATTTACAGTATACTGCAAATAGCGATTGTGATGCTATAATTGACTTAAAAATAACTTCACATAATTTAATGATTATAAAAACAAATAATGGAGAAATATCAGGAAAGATTATAAAAATTGTTAATTGTTAAAACATGGGATATATTTATATTTTAGTTTTATATAAATCAATAACAACCATCGCATATATTTCATAATAATGAGAATATTTATATACTGACAATTTCTACTTGTTACTGTAGATAATAAATATAAAATGGTGATAAAAAATGGGAATATTTGTTGATGATTTACCTTTGGAGCTATTTACAATGGCATTTGTGATGGTTTTGTCTTTGTATATTACTGCAGATGCGTTTATAAAATACAGAAAAAGCAAGGATTTGACCATAAAGCAGATAGTAAGAGATGGAAGTGTTCCTCTTGGAATAATGGGAATAATAGTTTTGATATTCGGAATTTATGGTGAATTTCTATGGCCCCTTCCCGGGAGTTATAATATACTCTTCTATGACCCGTATATCTTCTTTGGGATAATAGTATTAATGATAGCAGCTGGATTATGGTTAAAACAGAAGCTGCAGTATACCGGCTTACTGGCATTGTTTGCAGGC
>JABEBX010016230.1_pt1 | contig 71379 bp, 78 predicted proteins | sample 7245971 | NCBI WGS metagenome assembly JABEBX01 (sample SAMN14506365, study PRJNA622280) | hot springs metagenome | biome: hot spring [ENVO:00000051]|acidic hot spring [ENVO:00002120]; feature: spring [ENVO:00000027]|sediment [ENVO:00002007]; material: sediment environment [ENVO:01001048]... | reverse complement strand
GGCGGGGCTCGGGTACACCAAGAAGCAACAGGATCGTGCAGATCGCTCCAAGGAACACCAGCAAGAACAGGAAACGGAAACTCAGGAGCTCCGGGACTTCCCCAGAGAGGAGGCCGGGTAGGGCTGCCAAGAGGGCGCCAACCCCCATCCCCGCCAAACCCATGGCGGTGTTTCGGTGAAAAAAGCGCGGCCAATCCTCTTGCGGCACCAGTCGCGACAACCAAGCCTGTTCCACGGGAGCAAAGGGTCCTGCCGCCCCGTTGGCGCCGCGGCCAAAGGAGCCAAGGATGGCCGCCAGCGTCAAAGCGGCGGCATGGCTGCTGGCAAGAGCAATGCTGGCTGCCAGGAGTTGCAGGACTTCATAGCCCAGCAAAAATTTTTTGGTACCTAGATGATCGCTGCTCGGACCCACCAACAGGGTGGCAAGTCCCCCTAGTAGGAGGCTAGCCGTATACAGGGCGCCAATGGCGACACCGTGCCAGTGGAGAGCATGGAGATAGAGGGCAAAGTCCACCACCAATGCCCCCTGGCCGATGCTGCGCGCCGAGCGGGCAAGGAGCAGGCGTTGGGCACCGGGGACCGAAACGGCCATGGGTGCTCGGTCTCAGACGGCCAAAGTTTTGGGAAGGATACGGTTATGGGCATCGACGTAGACAATGCGAGGAACGAAGCCTCGGGCTTCGGCCGGGTCCAGTTGTCCATAGGCAGCGATGATCAGGAGGTCCCCCACGGCAGCGCGCCGTGCGGCCGCGCCATTGATGGAGATGGTCCCGGAACCTGCTGGCGCCGAAATGGCATAGGTGCTGAAGCGCTCGCCATTGTGAACATTGTAAATCTGAATCTGCTCATAGGGCAGGATATCGGCGGCACGCAACAGCCCTTCGTCGATGGCGCAGGAGCCTTCATAGCCCAGTTCCACGGCGGTTACTTGGGCACGGTGAATCTTGCCCTTGAGTATGGTTAACAACATCAAGGCCGCCTCTGGTGATGGCGGGAAGCCCAGCGATTGACGCCCCATGCCACGAGTACCAATACCACGGGGGTACCCACCATGATGATAATTTCTCCCCAGAATCCCAGCATCAGTTCCTCTTTTCCAGGTTTCTCCAAAGGCTAAGTGTAGCGTGCTTCTGGCATGGGTCAACGGCTGTTGCTTCTGCTAGAATAAGCCAAATTTTTTCCCATTCTTCTGGAACGGAGTTGCTGTGGCCCAATACGTCTTTTCCATGAATCGTCTGAGCAAAGTGGTTCCCCCCAAACGTACGCTGCTCAAAGATATTTCCCTGTCTTTTTTTCCGGGGGCCAAGATCGGTGTTTTGGGTCTGAACGGCGCTGGTAAATCTACCTTGCTCAAAATCATGGCTGGGGTAGATACCCAGTTCGAAGGGGAGGCAATCCCCATGCCCAATATCAAAATCGGGTATTTGCCGCAGGAGCCCTGGGTGGACCCAGAGCAGACCGTTCGCCAAGCGGTGGAAGAAGGGCTGGGAGAAATCCTCCATGCCCGCCAGAGCCTGGATGCCATCTACGCAGCCTACGCCGAGCCCGATGCCGACTTCGATGCCCTGGCAGCGGAACAGGCCCGCCTAGAGGCGATTTTGGCCGCTGGCGATGGGCATCAGGCCGAACTGCAGATGGAGGTGGCCGCCGATGCCCTGCGCCTCGCCCCCTGGGATACCCAGATCGGGACGCTCTCGGGTGGTGAGCGGCGCCGGGTAGCACTCTGTCGCCTGCTCATCAGTCGGCCCGACATGCTCCTGCTGGATGAGCCAACCAACCATCTTGATGCCGAATCGGTGGAGTGGCTGGAGCAGTATTTGCAGCGCTTTCCAGGGACTGTAGTAGCGGTGACCCATGATCGCTATTTTCTGGACAATGTCGCCGAATGGATCCTGGAGCTGGATCGTGGGCAAGGGATTCCGTGGAAGGGAAACTACTCTGAATGGCTCGAGCAAAAAGAAAAACGCCTGGAGCAGGAGGCCCGGACGGAGGCCTCCCGGATCAAGGCCATGAAGCAAGAGCTGGAATGGGTTCGGCAAAGTGCCAAAGGGCGACAAAGCAAAAGCAAGGCGCGTCTGGCCCGCTTTGAGGAGCTGAGTTCGTACGAATATCAGGCCCGTAATGAAACCCAGGAAATCTTCATTCCCGTGGCCGAACGGCTGGGCAATGAGGTGATCGAATTCGATAGCGTGAGCAAGGGCTTTGGTGATCGGCTGCTCTTCGAGAACCTGAGTTTTAGGATTCCGCCAGGGGCCATCGTCGGTATCATCGGCCCCAATGGCGCTGGTAAGTCTACCTTCTTCAAACTCATTACCGGCCAGGAGCAACCCGATAGCGGGACGGTCAAGTTAGGTTCCACTGTGCAGCTTGCCTATGTGGATCAGTCGCGGGATGCCTTGGCTGCCAAGAACAATGTCTGGCAGGAGATTTCGGGTGGGCTAGATATCCTGCAAATCGGAAAATTCGAGATTCCTTCCCGAGCCTATTGTGGCCGCTTCAACTTCAAGGGTGCCGATCAGCAGAAACTGGTGGGACAGCTCTCTGGCGGCGAGCGTGGCCGCTTGCACCTGGCCAAAACTTTGCTGACGGGGGGCAATGTGCTGCTGCTTGATGAGCCCACCAATGATCTGGACGTGGAAACCCTTCGCGCCTTGGAAGATGCCATCCTGGAGTTTGCGGGATCGGTACTGGTCATTTCCCATGATCGGTGGTTCCTCGATCGCATGGCGACCCATATCATTGCTTTCGAAGGGGATGCCCATGTGGAGTTCTTTACGGGCAATTATCGAGAATACGAGGAGGATAAGCGCCGACGTCTGGGGGAAGAGGCCGCGCGTCCCCATCGTTTTCGCTACAAACCCATCGCCCGCTAAGGGGCTAGAAAAGCTACAGACCAGTTGGTATCCTTCACTACCTTTTTACGCGAACAGGAGATACCTATGGATGTGATCCAAGCCCTGCAACAACGACGCGCCGCCAAGGCTTTTGATCCCAATCACCAAATGGCCCTAGAGACCCGGCGGGTGCTCCTGGAAAATGCCGCTTTGGCCCCCAGCGCTTACAATATTCAGCATTGGCGGGTAGTCGATGTACAGGATCCTGCCTTGCGGCAAGCCATTCGCGAAGTGGCTTGGGGCCAATCCCAGGTGACCGATGCATCCCTGCTCCTGGTACTATGCGCCGATCTCAACGCGTGGCAAGAAAATCCCCAACGCTACTGGGCAACAGCGCCCCAGCCGGTACAGGATTTTCTTCTCCCGAAGCTGGACGAGTACTATCGCGGTAAGCCCCAAGTGGCCCGCGATGAGGCGATGCGGAGTCTGGGTCTGTTGGGGATGGCAATCATGTTGCTGGCCCAGGATCTGGGTTATGACAGCTGTCCCATGGATGGCTTTGACTTTGAAGCCGTTGCGCGTTTGATCCAGCTTCCCAAAGATCATGCCATTGGCTACATGATCGCCGTTGGCAAGTCCGTGGGCACGGCCTGGGAGCGCAATCGCGAGCCACTTTCCCACTGGATCATCGAAAATCATTTTTAAGGGGGCGCCCCACTTCCTCTGGATTTGCTGGCTACTTTGGGGCAGACTCATATGCTATGTTTCGGAAGATTCCTAGCCTATGGCAGTTGCTACTCCCCAAATCTTGGTAATTCATGGTCCCAATCTGAACCTCTTAGGTCGGCGGGAGCCCCAATTGTATGGGTCCCTGACCCTTGCCCAGATTGATGAGCAATTGCAGGAGCGGGCCAAATGCCTAGGCCTTGCCCTGCACTGTACGCAAAGTAATGCCGAACACGAGTTGATCGATGCCATCCAGCTGGCTCCAGCCCATAATATCCAGGCAATCATTTTCAATCCTGCTGCCTTCACCCATACCAGTATTGCCCTGCGGGATGCCTTGCTTGCGGTAGAAATTCCCTTCATCGAAGTGCATTTGTCCAATATTCATGGGCGGGAGCCTTTTCGCCGCCATTCGTATTTTTCTGATATCGCCCAAGGGGTCATTGCCGGTTTTGGCGCCCTGGGCTATCTCCTTGCCTTGGAGGCCGTGTCGCAACGGCTCCAGGCCTGAATTCTACCGAAGGAACAGAGCATATGGATTTTCAATTCATCCGACGATTGACGGATCTGTTGGAGAAAAGCTCCATTGACGAGATCGAGGTGGTCGAGGGGGATAGCAAGGTCCGCATCAGCCGTCATGCTGCGCCGGCAGCATCTCCGCCTCTGGTCTCTCATCAGCCCACATCCCTTCCAACCGTTGCGGCGCCCACGCTTGCCGCCCCCGCTCCCGCGGCAGCGCCTTCTCCGGATAGTGCTGCCCAGCCCGAGGGGTACATGATCAAGTCACCCATGGTCGGTACCTTTTATCGGGCTTCCTCGCCGGAAGCCCCGCCTTTTGTGGAGGAGGGGTCTATGGTGAAGGCCGGACAGACCCTTTGCATCATCGAAGCAATGAAGTTGCTCAACGAGATCGAGGCCGACATTGGCGGGAAGGTACTCAAGATTCTGGTCAGCAATGGGCAGCCAGTGGAGTACGGCGAGCCCCTTTTCATTATTGCTCCTGAGTCCTGAGATGTTTGGCAAGATCCTCATTGCCAATCGGGGCGAGATTGCGCTGCGGGTCCAACGGGCATGCCGCGAAATGGGTATTCGAACCGTTGCTGTCCACTCGGAACCCGATCGGGACTTGATGCATGTGAAACTTGCCGATGAGTCGGTGTGCATTGGTCCGGCACCGTCCGACAAAAGTTATCTGAATATTCCTGCGGTCATTGCTGCGGCCGAGGTCACCGATGCCGAGGCCATCCATCCGGGTTTTGGCTTTCTCTCGGAGAATGCCGATTTTGCCGAGCGGGTGGAACGCAGTGGCTTTGTTTTTATTGGTCCCCGTCCCGAAACCATTCGCTTGATGGGTGACAAAATTGCTGCCAAGACGGCCATGCGCAAGGCGGGTGTGCCCTGTGTACCGGGTTCAGACGGGCCCCTGCCCGAGGACCCTGCCGAGATCCAGCGTCTCGCCCGGGAGATTGGTTATCCGGTCATCCTGAAGGCCGCTGGTGGCGGCGGTGGACGGGGAATGCGGGTGGTGCATACGGAGGCCCATTTGCTCAACGCGGTCAGTCTGACCAGCGCCGAAGCCGCCCGGGCCTTTGGCAATCCCGCCCTCTATATGGAGAAGTTCCTGGAAACTCCACGGCACATTGAATTCCAGGTGCTTTGCGATGGCTTTGGTCATTGTGTCCATCTGGGAGAACGGGACTGTTCCGTACAACGGCGCCACCAAAAGGTCATCGAAGAAGCACCAGCCCCAGGGATCAGCCCGAAGCAACGAATGACCATGGGCCAAGCGGTTGTCAACGCGTGCCAGGATGTGGGTTATCGGGGTGTGGGAACCATTGAGTTTCTCTATGATCCCCTGAGCGAAACCTTCTTTTTCATTGAAATGAACACCCGGGTACAGGTGGAGCATCCCGTCACCGAGTTGATTACTGGTATCGACATCGTCAAGGCCCAGATTCGGGTGGCGGCAGGGGAGGAGCTCTGGCTGCGCCAAGAAGATATTCGTTGGCAAGGTCATGCCCTGGAGTGCCGCCTCAATGCCGAAGATCCCGATCGTTTCGTCCCATCGCCGGGATTGATCACTGCCTGGCATCCCCCGGGGGGGCCCGGCATTCGTGTGGATAGCCATATCTACAGTGGCTACAAGGTCCCGCCCTTTTATGATTCCATGATTGGCAAGCTCATTGCCCATGGTACCGATCGGGCCGAGGCCCTGGCCCGCTTACGCAGCGCCCTGCGGGAGATCAGCATCGAAGGCATTCAAAGCAACATTCCTTTGCATCGACGGGTGCTGGAAGATGCGCAATTTGCTGCTGGCGGTGTGCACATTCATTACTTGGAAGCCCTGTTAGAGCAATGAGCGAATCTTGCTGGTGGCAGCTTTCGCTTCAGGTTCGGGCAATGGACGCCGCGATGCTGGAAGCGGAATTACTGGCCGCCGGTGCCGAGGCCGTGAGCTGGTTGGAAGAAGATACCGAAGAACCGATCTTTGTGGATGGCGTACTCTGGTCACGGAGCCGTTGTGAAGCCCTTTTTCCGGATACCAAGGAAGCCCAAGCACAAATCGAGAAACTCCGTTCCCAGGCCCATTGGCAGGACCTGCACAGTCAGGTGCGGTACTTGCCTGCGGAGGATTGGGTTGCGCGTACCCAGGCAGCTTTTCCGGCCCAGTCCTTTGGGCGGATCTGGGTGGCTCCCCACTGGGATGCGGCACCCGAGGGCGCACTAGTGCTTCACCTGGACCCCGGCAGGGCCTTTGGTACGGGCGCCCATCCGACCACTGCACTTTGTTTGCGCTGGCTCAGTGCGCACATTATCGGCAACGAGTCGGTGTTGGACTATGGCTGCGGATCGGGGGTATTGGCTATTGCTGCGTTGCTCCTGGGCGCAAAACAGGCGGTGGGGGTCGACACCGATCCCGTTGCCTTGGAAGTGGCGAGGGAGAACGCCGAGCGGAATGGTGTTGCGGAGCGCTTGCTGCTGTTCCTCCCCGAGGAAGCGCCCGTCGCCCAGTATTCCGTGGTGCTGGCAAATATTTTGGCCGGGCCACTCATTACCTTGGCACCTACCCTTGCGGCGTTTTCACAACCCGGGGCCGCCCTTGCCCTCTCTGGACTCTTGCATGAGCAGGAAGAGGCGGTGCAGACTGCCTACCAAGCAAACTTTTCTTTTGCTCCGGCGGCGCGGCAAGAGGATTGGTCGCTGTTGTCGGGAACTCGCATAACTGGAGAGATCCATGGAAGTTCAGTGTCCCCGCTGTGAATCGACCTTTGCTGTCGATCCCCTGGCTGTCGAAGAACACCAAGGTCTGTTGCGCTGTAGCGTCTGTGGCCAAGTCTTTGAACTACCCGTTTCTGCTCCTGCTTTGGCCAAGACCTTTGATCGGGAACGACGAGGGGGCTCTCCATTCGGCAGATTTTTTCTCCTACTGATCATTTTCTTGTTACTTTTCGTATTGATCGTCCAAGTTCTTTGGTGGACCAGAAGCTATGCCTACCTGGCGACCTCTGCTCCGATTCGCACTGGCATTCTTCGTATTTCCCATAGCTTGGGGGTAAACAATCCCTGGCCTGGTCCGAACCGAGATTTGATCATTGTCAAAAGTAGCGTCACTCCCCTTCCCAACCATCTCGTCGTCATCCGGGGGGAACTCGCAAACCATTCGGGTATGGTACAGCGGTATCCGGTCATCCAGGTGGTGTTGAGCAATGCCTATGGTTCAACGATTCGAACCTTGACCTACACCCCAGCGCAATATTTGCCAACCACTCTCCGGGCACAGGATGGCTTCCTACCCGGCAAGGTAGCGACTTTTGCGTTGCAAGGGCCAGAGCTTGCGGCTGCTGCTGGTTATCAAGTCACCTTGCTGACCCAACCCTGATCCCATGAGCAATCAGAACGCGCGAACGAGTTTGCGAGATTGCGTCCGGCAAGAAGTGGAGCAGTATCTCGCTGATTTGGGTGACCAACCCGCCGTAGATCTCTACCAGCGTGTCTTAGAGGAAGCGGAACGGGCGGTGCTCGAAAAGGTGATGGAGCATTGCCAGGGGCAACGGGGGTTGGCTGCCCAATGTTTGGGGATTAACCGCAATACCCTGCGCAAAAAATTGCAGCACTATGGACTGGATATCTGAATAACAGGCTTTACCCAGCTGCTTTCGGTGCTGCTGGGTGATGGGGCCGATAGGTCGGCGCCGCCTTGGTATTTGTGAAAATAGGCCATTACCTTGGGGACGTAGTTTTGGGTCTCTGGAAAAGGGGGGATATGGTAGCCCGCCTGGATTACTGCTTGGCTGCCGGCATTGTACGCGGCCAGGGCCAAGTGCAGGTCGCCGCTGAAGCGATGGAGGAGCTCGGCAAGATAGGCGGTCCCGGCGCGGATATTTTCCGTAGGATTAAAGGGGTCGTGGGCGCCAAAGCGAAGGGCGGTGGCGGGCATGAGCTGCATGAGACCCATGGCCCCCTTGGGCGATACGGCGCCGGCATTGAAACCTGATTCGACGCTGATGACAGCGTTGAGCAACGCAGGGCTGACCCCGTATTGCTGGGCACTGGCTTGGACAATGGGCTGCAACTTAGCCTTGGCAATGGGGTTGTAATCGGCTCGTGCAACCGCTATGGGCATTTTGGGGGTCTTCATGACCATGCGATAGCGCTTATTGCCTTGGGGGACATTGGTTAGGTGAATGACCCCATCGGCACCAGTGTAAGCGTAAATATCGGCCAAGGCAGTCAACGGCAGTAGGCAGCAGGAAGCAACAGCAAAAACGCCGATGCAGGGTTTCATTTGATGACTCGCAATCCTGGTTTTTTGTCTACGGTGGAGGGCGCGTCGGCTTGCACGATATCCTCTCTGGGAATGACCGGTTCAGCAAAGCCCATTCCTTCCTGGGTTTCGGCCGCGTAGATAGCCACTACGGCGGCCATGGGTATGTTGATTTTCCGCCCTACCCCACCGAATCGAGCCTGAAAGTGAATCCAGGGATCCTCAAAGACCAGCCCGTGGGTTGCCGAGGGGGATATGTTGAAGACGATTTTGCCATCACGCGCATAGCCTGCCGGTACCTCTACCCCTGGATAGTCCACCAGCACCACAATGTGAGGGGTTAAACCCTGCTCAACACACCAGCTATATACGGCTCCCAGCAGATGGGGCTTGGCGGAATCGGGTAACAATTGCAGACTCCCTTGCATCACTGACTCCTTCGTAAATTAGAACAATTCCTAGGAATGGCAAGATAAGCTTATGAGCGCTTTGCAGGTTTCCCATTATCTTCTAAAATACAAAAATGAAAAAGTAACATTCTTACTGTGGCCGCAAGGTCCTCGTTTCTGGAGGAAACATGTCTGTACTGCGTAGTTCTTCGTTCCGTTTGTTGGGATATGGTCTGCTGGCAGGTTCTGCTGTCGCCCTTTCTGGTTGTGCTGCCACCCAGGTGGCCTTGGAGCACAAAGATCTGGATGTGCAAACCAAGATGTCCAACACGATTTTTCTCAATCCTGTGCCGCCATCGGAACAGACGGTCTATGTACAGTTCAAAAATACCTCCGACAAGACCCTCAATGTTGCCGCCCTTGAGCAGGAAATCGACGCGAATCTGACCAATCAAGGCTACCGCATCGTGCCCTACAATCAAGCACATTATATGTTGCAAATCAATGTTCTGTCCGTTGGCAAGATGACAGAGGCGGCGGCCAAACAGTCTCTAAGCAATGGCTATGGTGGCGCTGCCTTTGGTGCGGCGGCGGGTGGAGTCATCGGCCAAAGTTGGACGGGTGCTGGCGCCGGGGCCTTGGTGGGTGGTGCCATCGGTCTGGTCGCCGACTCTTTGGTAAAAAATACCACGTACGCCATGATCACCGACGTGCAGGTTGCCGAGCGGAGCAAGCAGGCCGTGCAGCAACAGACCAATGCCAATCTGCAACAGGGAACCAGTACGACTACTACCCAGCAAATCTCTGGCGAGGGTCATTGGATATATTACCGTACCCGGATTGTCTCTACGGCCAATCAGGTGAATCTGTCCTTCGACAAGGCGTTGCCAGTGTTGCAGGGGCAGCTGGTGCACAGTCTCTCTGGGATCCTCTAAGGCCCAGCGCCTGCGCTAGTGTTGGAGAACCCCGGAAGTCAGCCAGACTTCCGGGGTTTTTTTCTGGAATGCTACCGTGGATTTTCGGAGTAATATCCAATGAGCCGTTGTACTTCGTTTTTGGCCCCCAGAATCACCGGGACCCGCTGATGTAAACTCTCGGGCTGGATCTCGAGAATCCGCTGTCTTCCGGTACTGGCGGCACCACCCGCCTGTTCGATCAGGAAACTCATGGGATTGGCCTCGTAAAGTAAGCGGAGTTTACCCGGTTTTTGGGGATCCCGGGTGTCGAAAGGATACAGAAAGACGCCCCCCCGACAGAGGATGCGATGAACATCGGCAACCATGGAGCCGACCCAGCGCATATTAAAATCCCGTTGGCGTGGTCCGCTCTTGCCCTGCTGGAGTTCATCAATATAGCGCTGGACGGGGGACTCCCAATGCCGGTAATTGCTCATGTTGATGGCATATTCGCTGGTGTCTTCGGCAATACGCATCTGCTGATGGGTAAGAAGGTATTCCCCAACCTCGGGGAGTAAGGTAAAGCCATTGACCCCGTAACCGGTACTGTACACGAGCATATTGCTGGAGCCGTAGAGGGCGTAGCCCGCGCAGACCTGCTGGGTGCCGGGCTGCAGAAAGTCCTCCAGGCACGCATCCTTGCCCGGGGTCGGGGCTTTGAGAATGCTAAAGATCGTGCCGACGCTGATCCCCACATCGATGTTGCTGGAGCCATCGAGCGGATCGAAAAGCAGGAGATACTTACCGCGCGGGATTCCGGCAGGGATGGCATAGGGGCCGTCTTCTTCTTCGGAGACCATACCCGCCAGATGCCCTGTCCAGTCCATGGAATGCAAAATGGCATCATTGGCGATGACGTCCAGCTTCTTTTGCACTTCGCCCTGGACATTTCCCGTCTCCGCACTGCCCAGGGCGCCTACTAGGGCGCCACGATAGACTTGGGAACCAATGTATTTGCAAGCAACCAGAAGGTCATTGAGCAATGCCGCAAAATCACCGGAGGCATTGGGGTATAACCGAGTTTCTTCCAAAATAAACTGACTTAAGGTAGTGCCGATTTGCATTTTCAGGTCCTTTGGGACAATTCAACAGGCGCTTAGGGCCAACCGGAATGGGAAAGTGGATTCTACCGCGCGGCTGGGGCCAGGGTCTATCCAGCAGAGAAACTGAATATGCAGCCGATGGATTCCCCCACTGATTTTGGGATAGGCGTCCAAGTCATCGGCAAGCTCCAGCCGCAGGAGAGAAACGCTGTGCCGGGGATCCAGGGGCATGGAAAAACGACCACCTTCGGCATGCTCTTCGCGGGCATCCAGGGATTCTCGTAAAAAGGTCAGGATCAGCTGGGTACTCTCTTCCAAGGTGTCGAGCTCCCGCCGCCAGCGCACGAATTGGTCGCTGCGAATGTTGGGTGCTTGTTGTTCAAAAAACCGCAACAAGGGGAGGTCGGTACGGGTCAGTCCCCCAGCCACGGCCTGTCGTCCCCGCGCCAACTGGAGGATTTCTTGGTGTCGTAAACGTTCGCCAAAGCTTTGTGCTTGTTTGCGTAATTTCTGCTGTTGAGCGAGGATGCGTTCGTCCCACTGTTGGAGGGCTTGGCTGTCGGTTTGGCTGGAACGGGACCAGTGCTGGAGGTTTTGGTGGATCTGGTCGAGCTCGAGCAGCAGATCCATGCGCAGCTCTGGGCGTTGACAAAAATCCAGGATCTCGAGATAACTGCGCAAGATCCCGCGTAATTCGCCGGGATCGGCCAGATCGCGATCGAGGCAGCGAAAAAGATCCTCCAGGCGCAGTAGGGCGCGAATCCGTTCCTGTAAGGCGTATTCGTAGAAAGCCATGAAGGTCCTACCGAAGGGCAGCGTAAGGAGAGTGCCACAAGCTTGTGCAAGCTGCAAAGCCTCAGCGCAGGCTTTTCCACCAGTGTTGTAGGCGCTTGGAGAGTTCCGCTGGGCTTTGGAGATTGGGAATGATCCAGGTTGCGATCTTTCTCCGCTCTTCGGCGTGGCTTTGTTGGGCAATGACGCGCTTGGCCGTAGCCAAATCCCAACCGCGCAGCCGCAGCCTCTCCCGTTGTAGCCAAACGGGTGAATCGATGAGCAGCACCCCATCCAGTAGTCTTTGGTAGTTTCCTTCGACCAGCAGCGGGACCACCCAAATCACGGGCTCCTCTCCCTCCAGGAGGCTGCTTTGTCGAAGTAGCTCCGCCCGAATTTGGGGATGCAAGAGTTGTTCGAGCCAGGCCTTGGCGGGGGGATCGGCAAAGATTCGTTGCCGTAGGAGCTCCCGGTTCAGGGTCTGACCACAAAGGTATTGGGGACCGAGATATTGTCCGATCTGGTGGACGTTGGGGTGCCCAGGGGCAACCAGCTCCCGGGCGATGAGGTCGGCATCCAGAATCTTGGCACCTTGTTGCGCCAAAAGTTCGGCGGCAAGGCTTTTACCGCTGGCAATACCACCGGTCAAGCCGATTCGGTGCACGGTTATGCAACCCCCAGATGAAAAAAGAAAGTCGTGATGGGCGTTGGCCACAGCAGCATCAATGCCCCACCAAGAGCTAGATAGGGCCCAAAGGGGATGGCCGTGTTGCGCCCTTTGCCAGCAAGCAGGATCAAGGTAGCGATCAGTCCACCGCTCAAGGCCGCAAGAAAGATGGCCAGGAGCATATCTTGCCAGCCCAGCCAGGCGCCAATCATGCCCAGGAGTTTGAAATCGCCGTGGCCCATCCCCTCCTGTCCTTTCAGCCAGCGATAGAGTTCGGCAAAGCCGCGCAGGAGGCCGTAGCCCAGCACGAGTCCCAGGAGGGCGTCGAGGGGCGTACAAAAGGCAAAGGCGGGGGTCCACCAGCTCGTGGCATTGAGAAGAAGTCCCAGGACCATCCCAGGCTTGGTGATCCAGTCTGGCAATAAAAAAGTCTCCAGGTCAATAAAAGTCAGACTCAGAAGTGCCCAGAGGAAAAGTAGTGCTGGGAGCAAGCGCCACTGCCAACCCACATTGGCCAAGGCGAGTACAGCAAGGAAGGCGGCGCTCCCTTCCACTAGGGGATAGCGCCAGGAAATTCCGGCGCGACAGTAGCGACAGCGGCCGCCCAGGATGATCCAGCTCAGTAGCGGAATATTGTCTAAGGCCCCAAGGGAATGGCCACAATGGGGGCAATGGGATCCGGGAAAGGCAATGGATTCGCCGCGCGGGAGACGGTGAACCACCACATTGAGAAAACTGCCGATGAGTAGGCCCAAGAGGGCAAGAAAGGGCCACGCAAGTGGAGGAGTCATGGGTCTTCCTGGGGGGAACGTTGTTGGCGAAGGGCCAAAGAACGAGGGCTGATTCCGAGACTGGCAGCACAAAGGCCATGGTTTAGCCGGCTACGGGTCATCTCTTCTTGGAGCAATTGTGTCTCGGCCCGGGCCAAACACTTTGCCAGGGGGCTGCGCTGGGGGTCCGTTGCCACCCTTGCCAGAGGAGCGGTACTGCCTGGAAGGACCAGGTCCTCTCGTTCCAGGGTCGTGCCATGGCCCATGGCAAGGGCATATTCGAGTAAGTTTTCCAGTTCGCGGACATTGCCGGGGAAGTTTTGCTGTTGCAGCCAGCGCAGGGCCTCCGCACTGACGGTTGGTGCTTGCCGTCCCTGACGTTTCGCGATTCTTTCTACGAGGGTCTGGACCAGGATGGGAATATCTTCCCGCCGTTCCCGCAAGGGGGGGATCTGCAAGGGCACCACATGGATTCGATAGTAGAGATCCGAACGAAAGGTCTGATTGTTCACCATTTCCAGCAGGTTGCGATGGGTGGCAGTGATCAGCCGAATATCGATGGGGATTTCACTACTGGCACCAACCGGGCGGATGCTTCGCTCCTGTAGGGCGCGGAGCAGCTTTACCTGCACGGTCATGGGCAATTCGCCAATTTCATCCAGGAACAAGGTGCCACCATCAGCCTTGAGAAAAAGGCCCTCCCGCTTTTGGGCGGCACCGGTGAAGGCCCCTTTTTCACTACCAAACAGTTCGCTTTCTACCAGGGCCTCAGGAATGGCACCACAGTTGACGGCAACAAAAGCCTTGCCACGTCTGGGGCTTATATCGTGGATGGCGCGGGCACAGAGCTCCTTGCCGGTACCCGATTCGCCGGCAATAAAGACGGGGGCGTTGCTCCGCCCCAGTAGGCGAATCTGTTCGCGCAAGTCGACCATGGCGCGACTCTGGCCCACCAGCCGGTCCAGGCTGCTCCCAGGTGCCAGGGTGACGGTCCGACTGAGCTCTTTTGCTTGTTGCACCAGTCGGCGCAGGCGTGGCAGTTCAATGGGCTTGGTCATGAAGTCGAAGGCGCCGGCCTGCATCGCTTCGACGGCACCCTCCGTGGAGGAATAGGCGGTAATCACGGCCACGGGGAGTTCGGGCTGGAGTTGGTGGATTTGCCGGACCAGATCGATCCCGCTGCCGTCGGGAAGACGAAGATCCGTCAAGCAGAGTTGGAAACTCTGCTGGTGCAGCAACTGTAGGGCATCGTGCAAGAGATTGGCCGTTGCCACCGTAAAGCCCATCCCGGACAGGGTGATATCCAGGAGTTCGGTGATGGCAACTTCGTCGTCGACTACCAGTGCGCGCAGCAGCAATGGAGAAGAAGCGCTCATGGCAGCATTCCCAGGTTCCACTGGGGGAGCACAAAAGAAAATTCGGCGCCACCATCGGGGTGGTTGCGTAGTTCGATGCGCGAGCCATTGGCCAACAGTAATTCGCGAACCATGGCAAGACCTAATCCAGTACCCAGGGAGGCGGTTGTAAAAAAGGGTTCAAAAATGCGCTCCAGGTTCTCTTTGGCAATCCCCGGCCCCCAGTCCCGCAGACGTAGCTCCACCCCACCGCTCGGCACGGTCCTGGCACTGATGCTGACTTGCCCGCGTTGCTCCGGCAGGTGACCGTGTTGGGCGGTATTGCGTAAGAGATTGGCCAGAATCTGCTGGAGCTGTTCTGGATCACAGGCAACAAGCGGAAGACTTTCGGGGATTTCGTACTGAATCTCAACGCTGGCAATGGCCGGATCGGCGGCCAATTGCTGCAGGGTCGTATGGAGCCAGCTGGCCAGGGAGATGGGCTGGGGATGCGCCGGTCGGGGGCGTGCCATTTGCAGTACGGCATCGACGATGTGATCCAGGCGCTTGGACTCCCGTTCGATGATGTTGAGCAAGCGCAGGGCCCTGGATTCCAGAGCCTGCTCGGCGAGCAGCTGGGCAGCATGACGGACCGCACTCAATGGATTGCGAATTTCGTGGGCGATGTTGGCGGCCAGTCGTCCGAGGGCTGCCATTTGCTGTTCTCGCTGCCGTTCGCGAAGGGCCGTGCCATCGCGAAGACTGAGCAGTCGAAAGGGAGTACCGGGCAAGGACGAACTGCGGACCAGCAAACTTCGCGCCCGCAAGTTGGCATCCCCGGAGACTTGCACCTCCCATTCGTCTTGATCACCCCCATGGTTGAGCAATTCTGCAAAATCTGGTCGAAACAAATCCAGGGCCACGGGCAAAGCGGGTTCTTCGGCCAGGTGAATCATCTGTCGGGCCAAGGGATTGCTGAACAGGATTCGATGCTGGCGATCCAATACCATAAGGCCGGTATCCACCTGTTGGATGATCTCCCGGTTGAGAGCGTTGAGATCAAAAATCTCGCGAGCTTGTTCGGCATCGCGGCGAGCGCTTCGCTCCCGACTACGGACCAGATTGTCCGCGAGAAAGGCGACGGCGACGAGCGCCAGCGCATAGATCAACGTGGGTACGGTGATGACTTCCCCCGTACGCAGCAGGCTGATCAGGATGGTCAGGGGGATGAGGATCCAGAGCTGCGCGAGGGCCAGCGCGCCGCGGAGTTGATAGGCGTTGGCAATGACTAGGAGAAGGGGCAAGATCGCTAGGGGACCGGCCAAGCCATTACTGACATAAAAAAGTGCTAGAACCAGTATCGCATCCATCAAGCCAATCCACAGACGCAGGCTCTGCGGATGGGAGGCAATGATTACCCCGTTGGCGAACAGCACCCCCAGGCTCCAAAGCAGGGCAAGAATGACGATGCCTTGCAAGGCCCTGAGCTCGTCGAGGGGCATTGACCAGAGGTTCTGGCGGGGGAGATAACTGATGATGACCAAGATGGTCGCCACGAGGAGCCGATACCATGCGATCTTCCGGCTGGAGCCCGAGTGTTTCAGGGTGTGCCAGGGGAGGGTAGACATTGGCTAGCGATTGGTGACGCGCAGCACTTCGTCCAGGCTGGTGACCCCTTCCTTGACCCGCAGCAGGCCCGAACGGCGCATGGTCCGTACTCCTTCGGACTCGGCTTGCCGGGCAATCTCCATGGCGGTACCACCCCGCAAAATGATTTCGCGCATGGCGTCGCTGATGGGCATGACCTGGTAGACGCCCATGCGCCCGCGATAACCGGTACCATTGCATTGTTCACAGCCCACCGGGCCCATAGGCGTCCACCCACCCAGTTCTTCTTCCCGAAATCCGGCATCCAGGAGCGCGATCTCGGGGACCCGATGGGGTTTTTTGCAAGCGGCGCAGAGCTTGCGTACCAAGCGTTGGGCCATGACCAGATGGACGCTGCCAGCTATGTTATAGGTAGGAATACCCATATTCTCCAAGCGAGTGAGACTCTGGGGTGCGTCATTGGTATGCAGGGTGGCCAAGACCAAATGTCCGGTTTGCGCCGCCTTGACGGCGGTTTCGGCAGTCTCTAGATCACGCACTTCGCCAACCATGATGATGTCTGGATCTTGACGCAAAAAAGAACGTAACGCTGACGCAAAATTCAAACCAATCCGCTCATTGATGTTGACCTGATTGATGCCATAGACCGGGATTTCCACCGGGTCCTCGGCGGTACTGATGTTGACGAGCCCATCGTTAAGGATATTGAGGGCGGTGTAGAGGGTGGTGGTCTTGCCGGAACCCGTGGGTCCGGTGACCAGAATCATGCCGTAGGGACGATGAATGGCCTCGTGAAAGGCTTGTTGTTGTTCGGGCAAAAAGCCCAGGGCTTCGATGGGGACTTTGGAGCTGGCCGGGTCGAGCAGGCGCAGGACGATGGTCTCTCCAAAACTGGTGGGGAGAAAGGAAACCCGAAAGTCGATGGTGCGATTGGGGGGAATGCGCACCCGCAACCGACCATCCTGGGGCAAGCGCCGTTCCGAAATATCGAGATGGCAGAGAATCTTCAGACGGGAAGTAATGCCCTCCCGCAGCCCCAGCGGCGGATGGAGAACATCCTGGAGAACGCCATCGAGGCGGTAGCGAACCCGGATGTCCCGTTCGTAGGGTTCGATATGGATATCGGACACCCCCTTTTGGATGGCATCCAGCAGTAGCTGCTGGACAAAGCGCACCACCGGCGCATCATCGCCCTGGGCATCACCGGCAAGATCAAATTCCTCACGCTCTTCAGTACCTTCCTCCGTGGCAAAAAAATCCTGCAGGTCATTTTGCAGGGCCCCGCTGTATTCGGCGACGAGCCTGCTCAGTTTGTCGGCTTCGACCAGGATCGGAGAGATCTGCAGCCCACCACTGTTGAAGCGGATGTCTTCGCTGGCCTTGACATCGGTGGGATCGGCCATAGCCAGATAGAGGGTGTCCCCATGCAAGGAAATGGGCAGGACCTGGTGGCGTTCCAGCAGGCTGCGATCGATGCGGCGAATGACCTTTTCGTCCAGGACCACAGCGTCCAGGTCCAGCATGGGCATCTTGTACCGATCCCCCAGATATTGCATGAGCGCCAAGGGCGCAAGGGCCTTTTTCTCCACCAAAAACCCAAGGAGCGGTCGTTGCTTGCGGCTAGGATCATTGATCAGCCGAAGCAGGGTTTCTTCTGCAGCCAAGCCAGCAGCAGCAATGCCCCGCAATAGTGGGTTTAGGGTTGCGAGTTCGGGTGTGACAGCCATTCTCGTAAAAGGTCCTCAACAGCAGCAGTCTCCGGCATCTGACCGGTCCAAATTCGAAAACTTTCCGCCCCTTGCTCGACGAGCATGCCCAAGCCATCGACACAGTGCAAGCCGCGCGCCGCAGCTGCGCTAAGGAGCGGAGTTTGTAAGGGTTTATAGACGATATCACAAAGGACACAAGAGGATGGCAGTTGCTCCAGATGGATTTCGGGATGATTTTCGCCCTGTAGGCCACGGCTGGTGGTGTTGACCAAGAGCTGAATCTCGGGGAGCAAAGCAGATAGTGCGGCGGCTTCCAGGGGAAGAGCAACCAGGGGGAGATGGGGGAATTCGGTGGCCAGATGCTGCGCGCGCTGGACGGTGCGATTGGCCAGATAGATGGGGGTGGCGCCGCATTCTCCCAAAGCCTGGAGGATCGCCCGCGCTGCTCCGCCTGCGCCTATGATCAGACTGGGTCCTTGCAGGGCAACGCCATGGCGGCGCAGGGCGCGTTCGAAGCCGATCCCGTCGGTGTTATCCCCGAGAATGCCGGTGTCGCCAAAAACCAAGGTATTGACCGCCCCGATGGCTTTGGCTCTGGGGGTGATGTCCCCAAGCAACGGCAGGAGATTTTCTTTGTGGGGAATGGTGACGTTACAACCCCGTAAACCCAGCGCCTGCATCCCCCGCAAGGCCGTCGCCAGGCTTGCTTTGGCTACGGGAAAGGGGGCATAGAGGAAATCCAGTCCGAATTGTTGGGCAAATTGCTGATGCATCCAGGGAGAGAGGCTGTGGCTGACCGGCTGGCCAATGATGCCGCAGACGGTGGCGGAGCCGCTGGGAAGGAGCTTCATTGTGCGTCGTCCAAGGGAGTGATGCGGGCAGCATGCCAACGGGTGATGGCGGCACATAGACTGGACCAGTTGCGCCCAGGATAGAGGCTTCCCAGCACCATGGGATGTTGCTGCCCAGTGACGCCCGCTAGGGGTGGTGCGAAACCCAGGAGGCACTGTCCTCCTAACCACGCAAAGGCCATGGCCTCCAGGGCCTCCACGGGGATCCCAAGAGCCACATTGCCAGTCTCCATAACGATTTCGGGGAGGGCCAAATGCAACTGTTCCATGAGCAATAGATTGCGGGCTCCCCCGCCAAAAACGAGCATTTTCCTTGCTGGCGGCAGCCAGTCTTGCACGGCTTGTGCTACGGAGTGGGCAGTCAGGGCCGTGAGGGTAGCAAGAAAATCTGCCTGGGAACCCTGCCATTGTTGCCAGAGCTCCTGGACTACACCTTGGTTAAATTGTTCTCGGCCCGTGCTTTTGGGAGGGGGCTTTTGGAAGTACTCCCAGCGGAGCCAGCGTGACAGTACCTCTTCGTTTACCTGCCCGGTTTGGGCCCATTGACCGTTCTGGTCAAAACGAAGCTTGCCCTGGCTCAGCCATTGCACAGCGGCATCCAAGAGGACGTTCCCTGGACCGCTATCGAAGGCCCGGAGGGGGGCAGTGCTGCCGTGGGCGGGAATCCAGCTCAGGTTTGCCATGCCGCCGAGATTCAGGACCAGGATGGGCTCGGATCTGGCCAGCAGTACCTGGTGGTACAAAGGGGTCAACGGGGCACCTTGGCCATTGACGCAGAGATCGGCACGGCGGAAGTCATGGGCCACGGTGACCCCCGATGCCTCGGCAAGATCATAGGGCGAACCGATCTGGAGGGTGTGCGGATAGGGATCATCGGGTTGATGGAGGACCGTCTGTCCATGCATTGCCACCAGATCAAAGGAGGTACCCTGCTGTTGCAGCTCCAGGGCAAAGGCCCCATGGCGCAGACCCAGTTGCCGATCCAGGCGGGCCAAGGTCGTGGCCGAAACAGGCCCTTGGGCAGCAAAGATCTGTTCCTGGAAATCCGGAGGATAGGGAGAGTGCCAATGTCCCAGTAGGCTCCCGGGTCCTTCCCCTGTCCATCGCAACAGGGCAGCATCCATGCCATCGGCGCTGGTCCCGGACATCATTCCGAGGATATGGATCGCCTCCGGCATGCCTACTCAATTGTGATCGTGGGGTCCATGCACATGACCGTGGGCAAGCTCCTCATCGCTGGCCTTGCGAACCTCGCTCACGGTCACATCAAAGTGCAGTTGCATGCCGGCCAAGGGATGGTTGAGATCAACGGTGATCTCATTTCCTTCCATTTCTATGACCGTAGCGATACGGACTCCTTCGTCCGTGTCCACTTCAAATTGAGCACCGATTTCCAATTCTTCCGGATCGTCGAAATCCTCTTTGCCGACAATTTCCACCAGGTCTTCGTCCCATTCTCCATAACCATCTTCGGGACTTACGTCCACCTGTACACGATCACCAGGTTCATGGCCTTGCAGGGCCCGCTCGAGTCCTGGAACAATGTCACCATGGCCGTGGAGATACTGGAGGGGCTCATCGCCCTCGGAGCTGTCGAGGATCTCGCCGTCTTCATCGGTGAGGGTATAGTCTAGGGTGACAACACAATCCTTGGCGATCTTCATGGTGGGTCTTCCTTCCCGTGGGTGATTTGGCATTGACAGTGTAAAGGCTGGCTGGCAGAGGCGCAAAAACCTTCATTGGCCAGGGAGGTGATCCAAAAGAATCCCGCAAAAGTCGCGTGCCCACGCTGACTGATCATTGAGGGCAGGGATATAATGAAAACTTTTGCCACCGGCGTGGAGAAATACCTCTTTGCCGCCCATGGCTATTTCTTCCAAGGTTTCCAGGCAGTCGCTGGCAAAGCCGGGGCACAGGCAATCCACCCGACCCACTCCTTGGCTTCCCAGTTGTTCCAAGGTCTTGTCCGTATAGGGTTGTAGCCAGCGGGCAGGACCAAAGCGGCTCTGAAAGGTCTGCAGCCATTGGTCATCGTTGAGCCCCAAGGCTTTCACCAAGAGGGCGGTAGTCGTCTCGCACTCCTGTCGGTAGGGGTCGCCAAGGGTTACATTGCGTTCGGGCAAACCATGAAAGGAAATCAGCAAGCGATCAGGCTGGCCATGTTCCTGCCAATATTCTCGAACGCTGCGGGCCAGGGCCTCGATGTACCGGGGGTCTTGGTGCCAGCTGCGGACCAGATGGAGCTCCGGAAGATTCCGCCAATGCTGCAGAATCTTGGCTACCGCATCGAAGGTAGTGGCGGTGGTGGCGGCGGCGTACTGGGGATACAGGGGGACTACCAGCAGTTGCTCGCAACCCAATTCCCGCAGGGCTTCGAGGCCCGATTGGATGCTCGGGGTACCATAGCGCATAGCCAATTGCACCCGAAAGCGATTCGGGGAGTGGGTATCGAACTCCTTTTGCAGTTTGCTAGCCAGTCTCTGGCTGTAGACCAGGAGGGGAGAGCCATCCTCCATCCAGACTTTGCGATAGGCCCGCGCTGAGCGCGCCGGTCTGGTGAGTAGGATGGGGCCATTGAGGATGGGCCACCAGAGAATGCGCGGGATTTCCACCACCCGAGGGTCACTCAGGAATTCTCGCAAATACCGACGGAGCGCCGGTGTCGTGGGTGCATCGGGGGTACCTAGATTGACCAGCAAGATCCCAATCATTTGCTCTCCTCCCAGTACAGCCAAACAGGGGCGTGATCCGAAGGACGCTCTGCGGCACGGGCATCCCGATCGATGCCCATCTGGAATGATCCAATACCCAGTTCCGTAGAGCCCAGAATCAAATCGATGCGCAGTCCCAGATTACGACGGAAGTTGGCGGCACGGTAGTCCCACCAGCTATATGCCCGCTCCTTTGGATAGCGTTCGCGGAAAAGATCCCGCAATCCTGAATCCAGCAGTTCTTGCAGGGCGGCCCGTTCGGCAGGAGAACAGAGGATATCCTCCCCCCAGGCGGCGGGGTCGTACACGTCCAGATCCGTAGGGGCGATGTTGAAATCCCCCAGGAGCAGCAGGCGCGGCCAGCGCGCCAGTTCCTGTTGCAGCAATTGCCGGAGGCGTTGCAACCAGACAATTTTGTAAGCGTATTTTTCACTGCCAAGGCTCTGACCATTGGGGACATATATATCGATCACCCGCAGGTCGTCCACCGTTGCCGCACAGATGCGGGCTTGACCATCACTGCCATCGGGCCAGTCCAGTTGGGTGTTGGCGAGGGGGAGGCGGCTGATGATGGCTACGCCATTGTAGGTAGCCTGCCCATGATAGAGGCTTTGATACCCCAGGCGGGCAAATTCTGCCTGGGGAAAACGCTCATCGGGTACTTTGGTTTCTTGTAAGCAAAGAACATCCAGATCGTGCTGCTGCAGCCAATCCAGGACTTGCGGCAGGCGGACCTTGAGGGAGTTGACGTTCCAACTGGCGACTTTCACCCGATGTTATTCCGGCATCGTCTGGGCGACACTGGGACGATCCCGAAGCGACTGGAACCAATGCTGGAGATCGGGGTAGGGAACCAGCAACTCGGGTGCCCGCAGATCGACATAGCCGATGGCGGCGACGGCACCGATTTGTCCCAGTGGCAGCGGTTCCTTTGGCTTGGGTGCCTGCCAATGGCGACTTTGTTCCTCCAGATAAGCCAGGGCCGTTTGGGTTTTGTTGCGCAGCTTTTGGAGCAAAGCAGGGTCTTGACAATCCTTGCTCCGACGTTGCTCCTGCACCCAGGCAACCGTAGCATCCATAATCCCATTGGCTAGGGCTTCCAGACGTAGGCACGACAGTTTGGCCATGGGGTCCGCAGGCAAGAGCGGTGGCTGCGGATGGCTCGTTTCCAGATATTGCAGGATGACCGCAGAATCGAAAAAGGCTTCGCCGGCATTGGTAACCAGTACGGGAATCTTGCCCAAGGGATTCCATTGCCGCGCCCCATGTTCGGGGTCGCGTAAATCCACCTTCTCCAGCGCAAAGGCAAGCCCTTTTTCCATCAGGGCGATACGAACTTTTCGCGCATAGGGACTGGTAGGAGTGACATAGAGGCGCATGGGCTTGCTCCGGAGTAGAGATTTCTCTTCTATGATGACCAAAGCTGCCCGGGAAGCCAAGTGGAGGGTGTTCATTGCCGGTGCGGTGGCTGCAGTCCTGCTAGAATTTGCCCCCTGGAGACCCATTGAATGAATTATCAACATCAGTTTCATGCCGGCAACGCTGCCGATTGCAGCAAACACCTTGCCTTGGTCTTGGCGCTGGACTTACTTGGTAAAAAAGATAAGCCATTGTTTTTTATGGATACGCATGGAGGCGCAGGACGGTATGAACTGAGCTTCGCGGCGGAGGCTCGGCAGGGGGTGCACCGGCTTTGGGAGCAGCGCCGAAATCTCCCGGCCTTGGGTCCCTGGTTGGACTTGTTGGCGAGGGAAAATCCGGGGGGCACCTTGACCAGCTATTTGGGATCTCCGCTCCTGGCCGCCCGCATGCTACGTCCCCAGGACCGGATGGTAGTGGGAGAGTTGGTCCCTGCCGTGGCTACGAGATTACGACAGGAGCTGCAGCGTCGCCCCAACACCAGTGTGCTTGCCGAGGATGGCTATGCCCTGTTGCGTGGACACTTGCCGCCTCGGGAAGGTCGGGGCTTGGTGCTCATCGATCCACCCTACGAGCGGGCCGATGAATGGGAGCGCCTGACGGAAGCCCTACTGGAAGCCCGGCAGCGCTGGCCCCAGGGAAGCTTTTTGCTGTGGTACCCCAGAAAGAACCGCGCTAAGATCGCTCGACTCTGGCAAGATTTGCGACGACAGATGGAGTTCCAGGTCATTGAACTTGCTTTTGCCGAGGAGTCGGGGGTTGAGCGGATGACCGGTTCCGGTCTTTGCTTCATTCGTCCGCCTTGGGGTCTCCTGGATCGTCTACTGCCCGCCTATCATGCCATGGGGCCCTGCTTGTCCGAGGTAGGTTATTGGGGTATCCAAGTACAGAATTTTGCAAAATTGCCAGGGTCGTATGGTGGCAAAATGGCCAAAGAGGAAAAGAAGGGATCATGACCAAAGAAATGACGGTGGAGGGCATCAAAGAGCTCTTGTTTTATGGAGGTCCGCGCGCCGAACTTCGGCAGACCCTGGTGCATCGACCCGATAATGCCGCCTCCATCCAGTTGCTCTACCAGCTCGCCATCCGTCATGGGGTCATCAGTCCCCGCGCGGCACGCGAGGTGCTGCCGACTCTCCCGCAGGATGCCGGTACGGCCGAGGCGCGAACTTTGCTGGAGTCGGTGTTGGCCAAAGGCGATTTTCTGGCGGTTCGGGTGGTGCGCTGAATGCGCCTGTATAGCTGGAACATCAATGGCTGGCGGGCCGCGCGTCGGAAGGGTCTCGGCCAATGGGTAGCCGAGACGCAACCCGATCTTCTTTGTTTGCAGGAGTGCAAGGTGGATCCCAGAACCCTCCCCAAGGAGCAAGTGGATTTGCCAGGCTATACAAGCGATTGGGCGGTGGCCGAGCGAGCGGGCTACAGCGGGGTGGCGACTTTTTTTCGCAAGCCCAGGCCATTGTTGGCCAAAGGCCTTGGCCAGGAGGTCTGGGATCGGGAAGGGCGGGTGCTTGTCCATGATTGTGGTGATTTTGACCTGTATAATGTCTACTTTCCCAATGGCAAAAAAGATGCCCATCGCCTGCAGTACAAGCTTGATTTTTATGCTGCTTTCCTGACCCGCTTACAGGAACGTTGGGCCGAGGGGCGGCCCAGCATTTTTTGTGGCGATGTGAATACTGCCCACCAACCCATCGATTTGGCCCGCCCTCGCGATAACCAAAAGATTTCGGGCTTTCTCCCGGAAGAGCGGGCGTGGCTCGATCGTTTTGCCCAGGCAGGGTGGATCGATAGTTTTCGCCGCCTCCATCCCCAGGAGGTGGTCTATTCCTGGTGGAGTCAGCGCACTGGAGCGCGGGAACGGAATGTAGGCTGGCGCCTGGACTATATCTGGGTCCATGAAAGCTTATGGTCGCGGGTCCAAGATGCCGGGATCGCGACGGAGGTCCAGGGCTCCGATCACTGCCCGGTCTGGTTGGAGCTCAGCTGATGCGTTTTGCCAAATATTATGACGCGGCTGCGACCTTGGAGAACTTGGGTGATTTCTGGCGTTACGGAACCAGTCGTCTGGCTGCTGCGGGTGTCGATTGCAGTCAGGGCTTTCAGACCCCCAGGGACGAGGCAGCCGCATTGCTGGCCAGGCGGCTCGCCCTGGAACCCGAGGAGCTCCCGGAATTCCTGGGGGCTCGACTGACGACTGCGGAGCGTCAATCCGTTCTCGACGCCTTCTACCAGCGGGAAATCCTGCGCCGACCGACGGCGTACATCCTGGGAGAGGCATGGTTTGCCGGGCGACGGTATCGTGTGGACGAACGGGTCCTGATCCCGCGAAGTCTACTGGAGCCCTTCCTCGAGGAAGGTTTTGCCCCTTGGGTAGATGCACAGCGAGTGCGGCGAATTCTGGAAGTGGGTACGGGCAGTGGCTGCTTGGCTGTGGCCCTGGCCGAGCGCTTTCCAGAGGCTATGGTGGATGCCGTGGATGTTTCGGTCGAGGTCCTTGCTCTGGCAGCAGAGAATGTTCGCGAACACGGCTTTGCCCAGCGCATTCGCTTACTCCAGTCGGATCTCTTTGCGGGTTTGCAGGGAGAGCAATACGATTTGATTGTCAGTAATCCTCCCTATGTGGATGCCAAGGCCATGGCGAGTCTCCCCCCCGAATACCAGCACGAACCCAGGCTTGCCTTGGCCGCAGGAGTGGATGGGCTGGATTACCTGCTTCCCCTCTTAGAGCAAGCTCCCCAATATCTACGTGTGGGCGGAGCCCTGATTCTGGAGACGGGGGATGCGGAAGAGGCCTTGATGCAAAAGCGCCCTGATTTGCCCTTGATCTGGTTGGAGCATCCAGCTGGAGGTTATGGGGCTTGTATTCTGCTGGAATCTTCCTGAGTGGCTGCGGCAGGTCGGCGCAGCAGTGAAAGGAGGGCCCGCAAGGCCGCAGAACAGCAGTCCGGAGCTGGGTGGAGCACATAGAGGGTCCAGAACAGTCCATGGGGTGGGTCCAAGCGCAGGGAGGCCAGGGGCCAGCGCACCTTGTCCAGGGCCTCGACCGACGCAAATCCGATACCAAGCCCCGCCGCCACTGCCTCGCGTAATCCTTCCACACCGGTCACCTCGACGGTGTAGCTGGGTTTCAATCCGCGCTCCTGTAGGGTTTGTTCCACCCGTTTACGAATTCCCGAATGGGGCTCTCGCCAGACAATGGGTTCCTGCAGGACCTCTTCCCAGCTCACCTCTCGGCGCCCGCCCAAGACCCAGGGGTGAGTTCGGGGGAGAATGGCCACTAGTTCATCCTCCCGCCAAGGTTCTTGCTGGATATGACCGGGGATGCGCTCCCGGTCAATGGACTCCTCCGTAAACAGCAGATCCCAATCGTTCCAGTCCATTTCGGCAATTTCAAAGGAGCCCGTCTTCAGGCGTAGCTCGATGGCTGGATATTGGGCACGAAAACGGGCCAGATGATCCATGAGAAAATAATTGGCAACGGTGGTGCTGGCAGCAATGCGAATGCTCCCTTCCTGTAGCCGCTGGCGTCGCTGGACCCAATCGTCCACCTCGGCGAGATCCTCGCGCAGGCGGCGCAAGAGGGGAAGCAAAGACTGACCGCTGGGGGTGAGGACCAGCTGGCGGCCCTGGCGCTGATAGAGAGGCTCGCCAATACTTTCCTGCAGACGCTGCAGGCGCCCCGAGAGGGTGGGTTGGCTGCGGTGGAGTCGCCTTGCCGCCAGTCCCACTTTGCCGCTCTCCGCCACGGCCAAAAAGGCCAGCAGATCTTCCAGTTGCCATTTCATCGGAAATCTCGATGTTTTTGGCTAAAAAATTCCATTGGACCAATAGTATTCCACAGCATAGGGTATGACCAGTGACTGATCGGGAGAAAATGGTGACGGTTTCATCCCAAGGGCTGCCTTGGCGGCTTTTGACTGGTGTGGGCCTGGGGCTGGCCATGGGCTCCCTCAATGGCGCTGCCGTTCAGGGGATATTCCCCTATGTGGCAGGAGGGGTTGCCACCAGTAGCGACCATGCTCTTTGGACCCTGACCTATTTCATTGTCAATTGGTCCGTGGGCATTACCATCATGCCTTGGACCACGGCCCGCTTTGGTAGTCGTCGGGTCTTTGTCGCCGCCTGTGGCTTGGCGACGATCGGGAGTATGGTCTCAGCCACCACCCAGAATTTGTGGATCTTGCTCGTTAGTCGTGCCTTGGAAGGCTTGGCGGCAGGCCTGCTGGTGCCTTTGAGTCAATCGTTGTTCCTGGCCAATTCCGATCCCCGCCGTCACGGCCTGATCACCATAATCTGGAGCAACGCCATGTTGCTCCCCTTTTTCGTGGGCCCTGCCATTGGGGGGTATTTTGCCACTACCCTGGGCTATCGCTGGCTCTTTGCCCTTACGGTTCCGCTGTGGTTGACGGCGGCTTGGGTGGGTATGGGAGCAATCCCCAAGGAACAGCGGTCATCGCCACCCCCCTTTGATTGGCCGGGCTTTCTTTTGCTCTATGGGGGCCTCATGGCCTTGCAGATCGTCCTGGACAATGGCGAACAGTATGGCTGGTGGCATTCCCGTTTCATTCTCCACACGCTGCTCTTGGCCTTGGTGTCCTTGGCGCTTTTTGCCTGGCGGGAGGCTGGCACTCCCCACCCGCTTTTGCTCTTTCATTATCTACGCGCACGCAATTACTGGTTGGGATTGGCATTGCTCAGTCTGGGTTGGGCCTTATTCATGGGCTGGGCTTCGGTACTACCCCTCTGGGCGGAAGAAGACCTGGGTTACAACGGCTGGTGGGCAAGTGTGATCCTCTTGCCCATTGGCCTGGCCGCCGTACCCCTATCCAGTCTCCTGGATCGCTTGCATGGACCCATTGGCCTGCGACGTTTGGCGAGCCTTTGTTTTTTATTTTTTGCCCTGGCCTATGGCAGTGCGTACTTGAGTCCTAGTATGGGTTTGGGTCAATTGTTCTGGCCCATTTTTCTGCTGGGCCTGGGCGTGGGCTCTCTCTTTGTGCCGCTGACCTTACTCTTGCTTTCTCCCATTCCCAAAGCGGAAATTGCGCGCGCCGCCACCACCAGCAATTTTTTGCGGGTATTTAGCGCCAATATTGGCGTGAGTCTCTTGAGCGTGTATTGGACCCGGGGGGCGGCAGTAGCCGGCAACAGCCTTCGTTCCGGTTACGGGATCCCTCCCTCCCCGTTGCCCTTGCCCCTCTTGCAACAGCATGTAACGGCACTTGCCGATACCCTAAGCCTCGATAACCTGCTGCGCTTTTCTAGTGGTATTTGTCTGTTGGCAGCGCTGGTGGCCTACCTCTTTTTGCATTCGCCCACTCGGCCAGCCAGTTATGAGGAAGAGGGGGAGGCCTTGGTGGCCGAGACCAAGGCTTCCGCCGATGCTGAAGGGGCAAAGCTGATTTCTTGACGGGGGCGGGGGATGGGAATGCCTGCCTGCTCCAGGGCGTCGGCCAAAAGCTTGTGGTACTCGGCACGCGTAGATCCCGGCCTCATCAAGCCACTGCGGTTGACCCAGACGATCATTTCGCAGTCATAACCCGCATCGCCAAAGGCCGTGATCCAGAGCCCTGGCCGTTTGCTTTCTTCATCGAGGGTAAAGCGTCCCTGCCGGGCAGCGGCTACGGTAATTTGCTCTAGACGGGCGCGGTCGGTGCCATAGGGTACCCGAAAGGGTATATGGAAGCGCATGGAGGCATCGCTCAAGCTCCAGTTGATGACCTCACCGTTGATGAACTGGGAGTTGGGTACCAGAATGTCGATGTTGTCATTGCTGCGGACTTGGGTGTAACGCACCCCTAAATGAACGACTTCGCCATGGAGACCATTTTCTTTGAGTTGGATGTAGTCGCCCACCTTGATACTCTGTTCGATGAGTAAGATCAGACCGGAAGCAAAGTTGCTGAAAATGTTCTGTAGCCCAAATCCCAAGCCCACACCCACAACGCCGCCCAAAATGGAGAGGCTGCTGAGATTGACGCCGATGGTTTGCAGGGCAATCAGGGCACCAAAAGCAAGAAGAATGTAATAACTGATGCGGGAGATGGCATAGGCCAGCGAGGGGCTCATCCGCCGGGACAGAACGATGCGCATAACCTTGCGTAGCCAGCGGGCCCCCCACCACAAGAGCACCAGCAATAGCAACAACTGCAGAATTTTGATGGGCTCCATTTGGGCAAAGCCAAAGTCAATGGGGCTTACAAACCATTGCCAAGTTGCATGGAAGGTATGGGAGCTCATGTTTCATTCCCTGAGAGTTAGTGCAAGACCTCTGCCGCAAAGCCGCTGCATGGGGTACACTGCCGCAAAAAGCTTTTGGACACAAGGTTGACCCATTGAAACATTTTGCTGCCGAATCTCTTGCACAGGCCCTGAAGACCCTGCATCAACAAGGAGTGATTCCCGAAGTTCCAGCCCATTTGGATTTCGATCGTCCCCGCCAGGCAGAGCACGGCGACTTGGCGAGCAATATTGCCTTATTGCTCGCCAAGGGTGCCGGTCTACCACCCCGGAACCTGGCAGAGCGGATCCGTGAGGCGTTGCCCGATTCTCCTTGGATCGAGCGGGTGGAGATCGCTGGGCCTGGTTTTCTGAATTTCTTTTTGCATCCTGCAGCTCTGCAAGGAGTTATTGCAGAGGTGCTGACGGCCAAAAAAGACTTCGGTCGGCAGTCCTTGGGTCTGGGTCAAAAGATCCATCTGGAGTTTGTTTCGGCCAATCCCACGGGACCCTTACATGTTGGCCATGGACGGGGGGCTGCATACGGAGCCAGTTTGGCGGAGCTGCTGCGCTATGCCGGCTTTGAGGTCTTTTGCGAATACTACGTCAATGATGCCGGTCGGCAGATGGATATCCTCGCCGCTAGCGTTTTTCTGCGCTATGTAGAGGCGGCCAAGCAAAGCCTGCCCTGGCCGTTTCCCGCCAGTGCCTATCGGGGAGAGTATGTGTGCGAGATCGCCCGAGGCTTGTATGAACGAGAGGGAGATGGTTTTCTCTTTGCTTTGGAGGGTGCTCCTGATCTTGCCGGCTATGAGGATGGCGACCAAGCCATCGATGCCCTCATTGCTCATCTCAAATCGGTTCTGGGGGAGGAAGCGTACCTGCGACTGCATGGTGCCGGATTGCAGGAAATTTTGGCCGATATTCATGCCGATCTGGAAGACTTCGGGGTCCGCTTTGACCACTGGTATTCGGAGCGTACCTTGATGGTGAGCGGGGCGGTGCATGCTGCCGTGCAGGCCCTGGAGGCTGCAGGTTTCTGCTACGAAGAGCAGGGCGCCCTTTGGTTCCGTTCCACGGCTTTTGGCGATGACAAGGACCGGGTTTTGCGTCGCGAAAATGGTGCCTATACCTATTTTGCCTCGGACGTGGCCTACCATTATGAAAAATTCCAGCGCGGATTTACGGGCTTCATCGACATGTGGGGAGCCGATCACCACGGCTATATCCCGCGGGTGCGGGCTAGCCTGCAGGCCCTGGGCCTCGCGTCTGAACGCTTGGAGGTGTTGTTGGTGCAGTTCGCCATCCTGTACCGAGGTACGGAAAAAATCTCCATGTCTACGCGGGCGGGCGAGTTCGTGACTCTACGACAACTACGGGAAGAGGTGGGGAATGACGCTGCGCGTTTTTTTTATGTGCTTCGTCGGGCCGATCAGCATCTGGACTTCGATCTGGAACTGGCTACCAAGCATAGTGAGGAAAACCCCGTCTATTACATTCAATATGCCCATGCGCGCGTCCATTCCTTGCATCGCCAGGGGAGCGAGCGAGGGCTGGCGGAAGCTACGGGGCTGCCGGATTTCACGCTCTTGACGGAGCCCAAGGAGTTAGAGCTGGCGGCCTTGCTTTGGCGTTTTCCGGAGCAGGTTCGCAGTGCCGCCCTGGATCGGGAGCCCCATCAGATTGCTTTTTATTTGAAGGACTTGGCTGCAAGCTTCCATACTTATTACAATGCCACCCGGATCCTGGTGGAGGAACAGCAGCTGCGTTGGGCACGGATGGCCCTGGCGGATGCCGTGGCCCAGACCTTGGCCAATGGTCTCGCTCTCCTTGGGGTTTCGGCCCCAACCCAGATGTAGGGCTGTTGGAGTAATGCGCGATTACAAGAATCATCGCAGCACTCCTGTCGGCGAGACAGCACCTCCTTCCCCTCCAGCATCCCAGAGTGAGTCCTTGGAGGAGGCTTCCTCCCCAAAATCCGCGGGTAGCGGGAAGTTCTGGCTGTGGATCTTGCTATTCCTGGTCTTGATCATGGGCGGCGCGGTCGTCTGGTGGGCCACGCAAATTCCCTTATCGCAAGGACAGCTCGGCTTGCAGCCAAGTGCCACTGCGGGAAAATCCACCACTACCACCCAAGCCCTACCCCTACCCCAAAAGCCGCCGGTGGTAGCGGCTGCAGTCAGGAGTGTGCCAAAGTCGTTGGCCAGGACCGTGGCCCCTGTCCAATCGACCACGAGCCCTAGCGCATCGACCGCTAGCGCCGTCCAGTTTAACTTTTACCGCATCCTTCCGCAGATGAAAGTGGATATCCCAGCGGATATCCTTGGCAGTGGTCCGGGTATCCCGAGTGCCGCGGCAACAAGCCAAGGTATTGCTTCTGTTGCGGTGCAAATCCAGGTGGGAGCGCTGAACAACTTGGCAGGCGCAAAGGTACTGCAAGATCGTCTTGCCCTGATGGGTATTTCGAGTACCGTTCGCACTGTGCAGACACCCGACAAGGGTCAATATTTTGAGGTCATTACCCGACCCTATGCCTCTTTGGCGGCGGCCCAATCTGCCTTGGTCAAAATTCGTGGGATGGGAGTGACTCCTGTCCTCCAACCCCTTGGCGACGGGAGTTTCAGTGGGCCTGTGGCTGCTCCAAGGTCTTGATGGCGGTCGCCGGAGTTTTTTCTCCTGCCAACACGGCGCGCAATCCCGGTAGGTAGTGATTCACAGTTTCCACAGCCGCCAGCAGGTACGGTTGTAAGGTAGCTGTATCCAAGCATTGGAGAGGAAGCTGCACGCTGCTTTTGCAATTGATCTCGCCGTCCTCCCAGTCCATTTCGAAGTTGCCGATGGGCAAGCCATAATTGGCCCGAGTCAAGAATTCTGCCACTTGGGGCATACGTTCGGAGGGTATTTCCAGATTCTGTGGACGCACATAAAAGAGAATCCGCTGAAGTTCGGCGTGGACATGACAAAAGACATCCAAGGACCCGTTGGGAACGGCAACAGCGCAGGTCAATACGGGATAGTCTTGGAGAATGCGGGCATTCCAGCCAAGTGCAACGAAGAGGGCTTGCGCAGTTTCCAGATAACTCATGAGAGGACTCCTTGTTGTAACAGTGCTTCGGCGAGGCGTTGGCACTCGTCGAAGGAGAGGGTTTCTGCCCGCCGTTCCGGGCTGATCTGTAGACGGGTTAGCATAGCCCGATCGAGGATTCCCTTGAAGTTATTGGCGAGGGTCTTGCGACGAGAGGCAAAGGCAATTCGTACTACCTGGGCATAGGCTGTTTCCAGTGCGGGTGCGAGCCGTGGAGGCCGATGGGGCGTGAGCCGGATCACCATGGAATCCACTTTGGGGGCTGGGTGAAAGTTGCCAGGCCCGACCAGAAATAACTTTTCCACCTTGGTCTGAGCCTGCACCATGAGCGATAGTCGACCATAATCGTGGGTACCAGGAAGGGCAGCCATGCGCTCCGCCACTTCTTTTTGAATCATGAAATGCAGATCAACGATGGCGGCGCGCTGCTCCAATAGATGAAAAATCAAAGGGGTAGCTATATTGTAGGGGAGATTGCCGAGGATGCGCAGGGGCTTTCCAAGGTCCTGGCTGAGGGCCAGATAATCCACTTGCAGGGCATCGGCAGCAATGACTTGTAGCTGTTCTGGGGGCGCAAGAACCTGTAAGCCGGGCAGCAGATCCCGGTCCAACTCGATGACCCGCAGGGCAGTTCCAGGGCCAAGCCTCGCCAGTAGCGCCCGGGTCAGGGCGCCAGGCCCGGGACCGATTTCCACCAGGGCATCTTGGGGTGTTGGGGCCACTGCGTCGAGGATTCGGGAGACAATGGCAGGCTGAATCAGAAAATTCTGGCCGAAGCGCTTTTTGGCCCTGGGCAGGGGGGCTACTTGCATTTTGCGCTGCCCTTCATGCTATATTGCAGTGACGCCCAAAGCGGGCGCCTTCGCAACGGAAAGCCAATGCATCTCGTGCTTCGTCTCGATGTCAGTGGCCGACCCATGGCTTGGGAAACCTGGGAAGAGGCTGCCGCCCATTATGTCCGTGGCAACGTGGCATGGACCTTGGGGGAGCCTTTTTTTACTGCCCATGGTGGAATTTCTCGCCACAGCGGCCTGATCTCCTTTCTTGATATTCATCCACTGATTGCGGTTCGAGGCCGACATTTGGGCAAGATCCGTCCTCCCGCGCTGAGTAATCCTACCTTGTTTCACCGTGATCGACACGTCTGCCTGTATTGTGGTGGCCATTTTCCCCAACGGGAGCTTACCCGAGACCATGTGATTCCCCTCTCCCGGCGTGGCAAGGATATCTGGACCAATGTGGTGACTGCCTGCCGTTGGTGCAATAGTCGCAAGGATAATCGCACCCCCGAAGAGGCGGGTATGCCGCTCCTGGCGGTGCCCTTTGTCCCGACCTGGGCGGAATACTTGCTGCTGAGCAACCGGCGTATTCTGGCTGATCAAATGGAATTTCTCCTGGCGCAGGTCCCGGAACGCCGGCAGCATATTTTCTAGGCTGTGAAGATCCGGCGCTGACGGACCATGTTCGCAGCAACCTGGATGGCATGGAGCAAACTATGGATTTCGGCGCGCCCCGACCCTGCCAAATCCAGTGCTGTGCCATGGTCCACGCTGGTGCGTATGATCGGAAGACCCAGGGTAATATTGGCTGCCTCGCCAAAGGCATGATATTTCAGCACCGGTAAGCCCTGATCATGGTACATGGCCAAGACCGCATCCGCATCTTCCAGGAGTTTTGGGGTGAAGAGCGTATCGGCGGGCCAAGGGCCGGTAACCTGCCATTCTTCCCTTTGGAGGGTCTCCAGAACCGGTTGAATGATTTCAATTTCCTCGCGGCCCAAATGTCCTCCTTCGCCGGCGTGAGGATTGAGGCCAGCAACCAGAATTCGGGGTTCGTCGATGCCAAAATCCTGGCGTAGCCCCTGGTGCAGGATGCGTAGGCTCCGTTCGAGTCCTTTCTGGGTGAGGGCATTGGCAACGTCCCGCAGGGGCAGATGGGTGGTGGCGAGGGCGACACGAAGCCCTCTTCCAGCAAGCAGCATGAGTACCTGATCACTGCCACAGCGCTCGGCCAAGTACTCCGTATGACCGCGAAAGGCAATGCCCGCATCGTTGATAATGCCCTTGTGCACGGGTGCAGTCACCAAGGCATCGGCAAGACCTGCCTGCAGCAAAGCAACGGCACGATCCAACCCGGCCAATACCGCGCGGGCGTTGTCGGTTTCTAGTTTTCCGGGCCGACAGGGGCGAGCCAAGGGCACTGGGAATACAGTCAATTCTCCGGAACGGGATGCAGGCCAGGGATCTTCCGGTTGCCATAGGTTGAGATGAACAGCGATGCCAAGCTCCAGTGAGCGACGTCGCAGGCAGTCTGGATCGCCAATCAAGACCAGGGGAGGCAAAGCATGGGCTGCCAATCCCAGACAGAGATCGGGACCGATACCGGCCGGTTCGCCAACGCTGACCAAAATACGGGTTGGCTTCAGGAGATTTCCCCCTCGGTCATGAATTGCACAATCCCCTCGGGACCTTCGACCCGTTTGGGTAGTCGTTCCACGCGGGCCCGTAGACAACGTTCCCGCAAGTCGATTTCCACCAAGTCGCCAACGTGGATCTCGGAGCTTGCCTTGGCGAGCCGGCCGTTGATACGAACCCGCCCACCGTCACAGATCTCTTTGGCAATGCTCCGGCGCTTGATGAGCCGAGACATTTTCAAAAAGAGATCCAGGCGAAGACCGCTGCTTTCAGTCATGGGCGCGAGCATCCTGCAAAATGTCGGTGAACACGTCCTCCAAGCGGGGTTCTTGCAAGTGCAGATCAACAATCTTGCAGGAAAGTCCTTGTACATACTGGAGAATGTCCCCCATGGGCCGGTCTTTGTCTACTTGGAAGACCCGACTGCCCGCGCTGGCACCAAGGAGAATATCGTTCAGGGGTGCTGGTAGCTCGCCCGGATCGCTGTCAAAGTGGATGGTTAGGATACGCTTGTTTCGGCTCTTGGCCAGCAAAAGCTCGGTACGGTCTAGAGCGATCACCTGTCCATGCTGGAGAATGGCAATCCGCTCACAGAGTTCTTCGGCTTCTTCTAAATAATGAGTGGTCAGGATGACGGTGTTGCCCTGTTGATTGTAGCGACGGATGAAGCGCCAGAGGCTCTGCCGCAGCTCCACGTCGACCCCGGCCGTGGGTTCGTCGAGAATCACCACAGGTGGGCGATGAACCAGGGCTTGCGCAATGAGGACCCGGCGTTTCATGCCGCCCGAGAGGTTACGGAGATTGGTGTTGGCTTTGTTGTCCAGATCGAGCTCGCACAAGAGTTCGTCGAGCCAATGGTCATTGTGGCGAAGACCAAAATAGCCCGACTGCCAACGTAGAAATTCTCGCACGGTAAAAAATGGATCATAAGCCAATTCTTGTGGAACTACCCCAAGTAGCTGACGGCTTTGCCGATACTGGGTTTCCACGTCATAGCCAAAGATTTCGGCGACGCCACTGGAGCGGTGTACCACGCCCGAAAGGATATTGATGAGGGTAGACTTCCCGGCACCGTTGGGTCCCAGCAAGCCAAAGAATTCTCCTGGCTCCACATCCAAGTCCACACCGCCCAAGGCCAAGGGTCCGTGGAGATAATTTTTTCGTAAGCCCCGGATGTGGACTGCGGGAGTGCTCATTCCTCCAGAATTTCCAGCCATTGCTGGGAGACTCCATATAGGCCTAGCAGGTCCAGGAATTTCTGCGGTAAGGGCGAGCAGATCGCATGGGCCTTGGCGGCCCGACGACGCTGATCTTGCCAGTCCAGAACAAAGGCCACGGTGGCACTGTCCAGGGCTTGCAGGTCGGCCAGGGAAAGCATCCGCCAGTCTCCCTCATAGAGGGACTTGGCGTCTTGCTGCAGCTGCCGCGCTAGGAACGGGAGGCGCCAATCTCCAGCAAGGGCCAGGACGCCCGGTTCTTTTTCCTGCCAACGCGCCTCATTGGGCATGGGCGGTTCCGGCGTCTGCCACTTTGTGCTTAAGAGCGGTGAGCAGCGCAGGTATCCCTTGCTGCGCAGCGATAGTTCCAAATTCTTGACGGTAATTCAAAACCAGACTGACCCCATCAATATAGACATTGTAGATTTTCCAGCTGTTGTTCTCCTGAATGAGCGCATAGATGACGGGGATGGACTTCTGCCCCGGTTGTTGGATGTTCATGTTCACTTGCGCCACCGGGGGATTCTGGGAGATCTGTTGGCTGCCCTGGATCGTGACCTGCTGTCCATGGTATTGGTTGAGGGCGTTGCTGTAGGTCTTCACCAACAGATCCTGGAAAAGTTGGCTGAATCGTTGCTGTTGCGCAGGGGACATTTGCCGCCAGTAGGCAGCCATGACATAGGCCGACATGGTCTGGAAATCAATGTGCGGGACGATGGCATCGGCAACCTCCTTCTTGATGGCTGGGGTGACAGGCTTGCCCTGATTCTTTTGCAGAACTTGCAGGACCTGGTGAGTCATTCCTTCCACCACCTGGGCAGCGGCTTGGGCATTATCATTGGCAAGGGTCAGTGGACCCCAGCTTAGGGTCAGAACGAGGACGGCCCACAGCCAAAATTTCCGAGCAATGGTTGACGACATCAGTGTTCTCCTCATTGAGATCAGGAAGTAGTGGAAGCGCTGGGGCCTGTGCCCGAAGCCTTGTTGAATACCATTTGACCGATCATCTGGTCGATATTAACCGCACCTTGGGTCAAGGTGATGGTCGCTCCCGGCTGCAGATCCTGGGGCATACCGCCAGGTTGAATGGCAATGAATTGTTCCCCGAGAAGGCCCTCGGTATAGATGGATGCGCCCGTATCCACTGGTAATTTGATCTTAGGGGCAATGCGCATGGTAACGTCGGCAAGGAAAGTCTTGGGATCGATCTGGATCTTGGTGACTTCGCCAATGCTGACTCCCCCCAACTTGACAGGACTACGGACTTTGAGGCTGCCGACATTGTTGAAGGTGGCATGAAGGATGTAGCCATTCTCATATTGAAAGCCCGACAAATTCCCCACGCGCATGGCAAGGACCGCAAGAGCGGCAATGCCGAGGAGTACGAAGATTCCCACCCACCAATCTACAGACCGTTGATTCATAAAATCCCTCGTGTTCAAAACAGCAAGGCTGTGAGGATGAAGTCGAGTCCCAGGACGGCCAAGGAAGCCATGACTACGCTCCGCGTCGTCGCCTCGCCGACCCCTTCGGCCGTAGGCCGTGCCGAAAAGCCTTGCCAGACGGCAATCCAAGTCACCACCAGACCAAAGCATAAGGCCTTGAAGAGTCCATTGAGAATGTCTCCTTGGAAGGTGATGCTGGACTGCATCTGGGCCCAGAAGGTACCGCCATTCACCCCAAGAACAGGGACGGCGACCAGATATCCGCCATAGATGCCGATCAGATCAAAGATCACGCAGAGGATGGGGACGGCGACAATCCCTCCCCACAAGCGCGGTGCGACCACCCAGGCAATGGGGTTGACCGCCATCATTTCCATGGCGCTCAGTTGTTCCGTGGCTTTCATGGAGCCAATTTCAGCAGTGAGCGCCGATCCCGCCCGTCCGGCAAAGAGCAGGGCTGTGAGCACGGGCCCCAATTCCCGCAGCAGAGACAGGGCTACCAGTGTTCCCAATGCGGAGGTTGCGCCAAAGCGAACCAGGGCGTAATAGCCCTGAAAGGCCAGGACCATTCCCGTAAAGAGTGCTGCGACCATCATGAGCAAGAGCGAAAGGACCCCCAAGCCATAGGTCTGGCGGAGCCACTGGGAAAAGCTGAAGTGACGATGGGTAACTGCGAAAAGACCCGAAAAGAGCAGCAAAGTTGCTGCCCCGAGCCTGGGGATTGTTTGCCAAACGGTGTGTCCGAGCCTGGGAATGAAACTTTCGCTCATGTCAGCTGGGCACTCCTAGGCTCGCGGCAAAACTCCCTCCAGCGGGATAATGAAAAGGTACAGGGCCTTCGGGCTCACCACGGAGAAACTGCTGGGCAAGGGGCGAAGGATCGGCTCGCAGCATTTCCGGAGTTCCTTCGGCAATGATTTTTCCCCCGGCCAGGATATAACCATAGTCGGCAATGGAAAAGGTTTCCTGGACATCGTGACTGACCACGATACTGCTCGCCCCGAGGGCATCGTTGAGACGGCGAATCAAGCTAGCAATGATGCCGACACTGATGGGATCCAGTCCAGTGAAAGGTTCGTCATAGAGGATCAGCAGAGGATCCATGACCACGGCGCGAGCCAGAGCTACCCGTCGGGACATGCCGCCGGAAAGCTCGGCTGGGAAGAGATCTGCGGCACCACGCAAGCCAACGGCCTCTAGTTTGAGCAGGACGAGTTTGCGCAGCAAGTCCTCGGGAAGGCGAAAGTGCCGACGCAAGGGAAACGCAACGTTTTCGAAGGCGTTAAGGTCAGTGAAAAGGGCGCTATGTTGAAACAACATCCCCATCCGCCGGCGTAGATCATAGAGTTCCGCGCTGCTCAGTGTTGCGAGATTGCGGCCATGTACCAGAATCTCGCCTTGGAGAGGGCGCAAAGTGCCTGCAATCAGATTTAGCAGTGTGGTCTTGCCGCCGCCACTAGCTCCCATGATAGATACTACCGAACCTGGTGCTACCCGCAGATCGATGCCAGAAAGCACCGCGTGCTCGCCCCGGGCGAAGTGCAGGTTCGTAATATGGATCAAATCATTGTTGGCCAAGCTTCTCGTTCCGCTTATCTCCAAAGGATTTTGATTATAAACCCTTGGCCCATGAGGAAGCCAATGGCGGTGCTGCGGCCAAAAAATGCAATCATTTCATGACAAGAAGATGACAAAAAAGTGAAATTGGGCAAAGGCTTCGACAGCAGTACCTTGTCGGATGTAGATTTTGTTACCGATGCCATGCTCGAGGCCGCTCGTCGTGCCAACTGCACCATCGTTACCCAGACCTTCCATCATTTTTCTCCCTATGGAGTCAGTGGTGCGGTCATTGTTGCCGAATCCCACCTGGCGATTCACACTTGGCCGGAATATGGCTATGCCGCTGTGGATGTTTTCACTTGTGGTGACGTCATCCAGCCCGAAGATGCCTTGAATTTTCTCAAGGAAGCTTTTGGGGCAGCGCAGGTTTCCACCATGGAAATGAAGCGTGGGCAAGTGGAAATGATGGGTGTTCCCGCCCAGGAAGTGCGGGTCAAGCCCGTCCTCTGTGCCTGAATCGATTACGTTGCGTTCGGCAGAAGGCATCCCTTGGCGGATGCCTTTTTTTTGGGGACTGCGTTGGGTCCCTTAGCGTCGGCCAAAAGCCCGCTCTTCTCCGCGCAGTAGGCGTGCGATATTGCTTCGATGTCGCCATAGCACCCAGAGCGCTAGAACAAGGATGAGCAGGCGTAATGGCGGGCTATTCAGTAAGCACCAGCCATAGATTGGAGCTAGCAGGGTTGCCACCAATGCCGCCAAGGAAGAAACGCGAAAGAGTCCAAACACTAAAAGCCAGGTACAGAGTGTGGCCAGGCCAAGCCAAGGGTTCAGTGCAAGCAGGATCCCCAAGGTAGTGGCTACCCCCTTGCCGCCGCGAAAGCCAAAATACACTGGGTAGAGATGACCAAGAAAGGTAGCCAGGGCAACGAGGGCAATGCCCCAGTGCGGAAATCCCGTCCAGCGCGCCAGCAATATCGGAAAAAGACCCTTGCCGAGATCCCCCAGGAGAGTCAACGAGGCTGCCTTTTTGCCCCCGAGACGGAGCACATTGGTGGCACCCGGATTACCAGAGCCAGCACTGCGAGGGTCAGGCAGACCAAGAAGCCGACTGACGAAGATGGCTGTGGCCAACGAGCCCACCAGGTAGCCGATCACGATCCCGAGGGGGACCATCCAAAGGAAAGAATTGCTGTCGATGGGTGCCCCCATGGCAGAGATGCTGGAAGTGGGTATCATAAAGCATTCTTTCTACCAGCACAGTGCCCGTCGGAGAGCCCATCCATGGATATCCTTTTTGTGCGCGAACTTCAGGTCCAGACCCGGATAGGGATCTATGACTGGGAACGCCAGGTACCCCAGACCGTTTTGATTGATCTGGAGATTGCCGCCGATGCTGCGATTGCCGCCCGCCTTGACAAGGTAGAGGCGACCATCAACTACCAGAGCGTCTGCAATCGTGTGGTGGATTACCTGGAAGAGGCGGAAACGGAACTTGTGGAAACCGTTGCCGAAGAGATCGCTCGCATCGTTCGCGAGGAATTTGGCGCACCCTGGGTGCGGGTGGTGGTTCACAAACCAGCGGCAGTCCGCGGAAGTCTGGATGTGGGGGTCAGCATAGAGCGTGGACACTTACGTGCTTGATTGGTGGGAGCGGAGGGATTCGAACCCTCGACCCACGGCTTAAAAGGCCGCTGCTCTACCGACTGAGCTACACCCCCTGGGAGGTGGAATTATGCGTTGCCGATGGTCACAGGGTCAACCTTTGGCCTTGCCAGCAGTGCTGGACCTCCCTATGCTTTCTAGCAAGGAAGGCATATGGAGTGTGGGCACCTATGGCAGTTTCCCTACCAATACCGGAATGGCAGGATCCCCAGGCGGATCAACCCGCCCGAGTAGTCTTGGCGGGGGGGTGTTTTTGGTGTGTGGAAGGGGTTTTTCGGCAAGTAGCAGGGATCCTCTCGACGGTATCAGGCTACTGTGGAGGGCGGGCCGAGGACGCCAATTACCCACGGGTCTGCAGTGGCACCACCGAGCATGCCGAGGCAGTGGAAATCCTCTATGACCCAAGCCAAATTCATTTTGGCCAAATTTTACAGGTTTTTTTTGGCGTGGCCCATGATCCCACCCAGAGGGACCGGCAGGGCAATGATCGGGGACGCCAATATCGCTCCGCCATTTTTTTTGCCAACGATGCCCAAGCCGATATGATCCGAGCCTATATTGCCCAATTGGAGCGAGCCTCCTGTTTCGCAAGCCCCATAGTGACGGAGATCGAGCCCCTTTTGGCCTTCTATCCAGCCGAGGACTATCACCAGGACTATGCCCGACGTAATCCCGATCAGCCCTATGTTTGTGCGGTAGCGAAGCCCAAAATCCAGGCCCTGGCTGCGATCTTTCCCCAGTATGAGAAAAAGCCATGAAACCCTCCAGTGCTGGCTACAATCTAGAACCCATTACGCGCGCAGAGAGGGATCGCCTGGGTCAGCATTTGCCGGCCGAGGTGCGGCAGGTACTCTTTGACCATGGCACCGAGCCTCCCTTCTGCGGTGGCTTGCTGACGGAAAAACGCCCTGGGTTATTTCTCTGTGCCCTGTGCTCGTTGCCCTTGTTTCGTTCCCAGGAAAAATTTGAGTCGGGCACCGGTTGGCCAAGTTTTTGGGCCCCCTTTGCTCCGGACCATCTCCGTGAGGTCCTAGACGCAAGCTATGGGATGCGCCGCACGGAGATTCGCTGCGCCCGCTGTGATAGCCATTTGGGCCATGTCTTTCCCGATGGACCCGCGCCAACCGGACTGCGATACTGCCTCAACTCTCTAGCTCTGCACTTTGTCCAACAGTTGCCTGCACCGGATGCGAAAACTCCAGAGTAGCTCCTTTGCAAAGCTCGCTTGATATCGGAACAGTTCCCGGGAGTGTTACTTTTTGCCTCGCAGCCGGTTTTTCCCCCCCAGGACACCCACAATGATCAAGACCACGGCCATGAACAGTTCCTGAATGGCGGGAATGAGCCAACCCCTTGGCCATTGCTGAAAAAAGATCATGAAGAGGGTGATGACTCCGAGCACCACCAGCAAGAAGCCCAGCTGACGAAGCCCCGCAAAGACCGTGCGGGCATTGAAGATTTGCAGGCCCTGCCGAAGACCAAGTCCTTTGAGAAAGCGATCCAGCGACTGAGGTGCGACCAGATAGGTAAAAGTCAGCAGGAGGAAGAGTAAAACCACTAGGGCAATGATGGTTTCCAGGACTGCGAGTACGTGCACCATGGGCATTTTCAGCCTCCTTGTGTAGCTTGGGCTTCAGTCCTCTGCAGCATCACTTTCCCCCTCCTTGAAGCTGGCGGGGTCCAAGTGATAGCGGCGGAGCAAGCGATAAAATTCCGTGCGATTGCGTTGGGCCAATTGGGCTGCCTGACTCACATTCCCTCGGGTCATGCGCATGATCTGGATGAGATAATTCATTTCGAAACGCCCTTTGGCATCGGCCAGGGGCATGACCTCCCCCTCCCGATCCCGAAGGGCGTGGCGGATGAGTGGGGCGCCAATGCGAGGGGTGGTAGAGAGCACCACCGCCTGTTCGATGACATTGGCCAACTGCCGAACATTGCCCGGCCAAGGAGCGCTGACCAGAAGCTCCATGGCCTCCGGGGCAATTCCCCGCACGTCCTTGCGATTCCGTTGGGCGGCTTCGCGCAGGAAATGCTCCGCAAGCAAGGGAATGTCCTCGGGACGTTCGGCAAGGGAGGGAAGCTCCAGGGTAACCACACAAAGCCGATAATAGAGATCATCCCGAAAGCGCCGCTCGGCCATCTCTCTTTCTAAATCCCGGTGGCTTGCCGAAAGCACCCGCACATCGACCGGGATGGTTTCGGTGGCACCCACGGGCCGGACTTGGCGCTCTTGGAGTGCGCGCAACAACTTGACCTGCAAAGACAAGGGCATGTCGCCGATCTCGTCCAAGAACAAGGTGCCACCATCGGCCGCCTGAAACAACCCCTCGTGATTGCTGGCGGCGCCCGTAAAGGCCCCTTTGCGATGCCCAAAGAGCTCGGATTCCAGGAGTTGCTCGGGAAAGGCGCCGCAATTCACTGCGATAAAGGGTCGATCTCGCCTACCACTGGCCTGATGAATGGCCTGGGCCAGCAATTCCTTACCCGTGCCACTGGCACCGTGGATGAAAACACTGGCATCGGCGGCCGCTACCAATCGGGCCTGATCCAGTAGGGACTGCATTTTGGGGCTGCGAGTCAAGATGCGACTCCAGGCATTTGCCCCTTTGCTCCCTGCCTTGGCGGATTGGTTCGGAGCAGTCAGTTGAAAGGCCCGCTCTACTTCGGCCATGAGTTCCTTGCCATCAAAAGGCTTGGTCAGAAAGGCGAAGACTCCTTGGTTGGCGGCAAGAAGGGCATCAGGGATGGAGCCGTGGGCAGTGAGGATGATCACCGGTAGGGTGGGATAATCGCGACGGATGGCATCGAGGAGGGCCATGCCGTCCATTTCGTCCATTTTCAGATCGGTAATGACCAAGGAAGGATGCTCCACCGCCAATTCCGATAAGGCTTCGGAACCGTTGGCGGCGGTACTGACCAGATAGCCCGCATTTTTCATGCGCAGAGAAAGGAGACGCAACAGGTCGGCGTCGTCGTCTACCAAGAGGATTTTCCCTTTATTCACTGCATCACTTCCCTGGACTCAGGTGAGCACTTTTTTCGATTTGGATCAGTTCATTCAATTTCTTGCGGAGGTCGCTTTCGCGTTGCTGCGCCTGGTTGAGGCGATTTTGGAGGTCATCGACTTTGGCCTGCAAGCGCTGATAGCCTGGATCGCCAGCGCGAGCAGCGGCAATTTGTTCCGAAAGATGAGCAATCTGCGCAGCATCCGAACTGCAGGTGGCAGTAACACCACTGGGCTCCTTGGTGGGAGTTGATGCTGCCAGACGCAGCTTGGCAAGCTCGGCTGCACTAATGACCACCTCTCCCGGCTGCAGGACGACACTCCGGGTCTTCGGCTGCAAAGTGGCTTGCTCAGCGCATCCACTCAGGCTGATCAGAATGGTCAGGCTGAGCACCGACCAACGGTAAACGCACTTGAAAGTGCGCACCGGGGCCTTCGGTAGTGAGGATTTCAAGGGTTCCCCCATAACTGATGACATATTCCCTAGTAATAGCCAAACCTAACCCGCTCCCTTCGATTTTTCCCGAATCGGCGGCGGATCCCCGGTAGAGAATGTCGAATATTTTCTCTCGTTCCTCGGGCACAACCCCGGGCCCGGAATCAATAACATCAATGATGGCAAAATCTCCATCCCGGGATAGAAGTGTGCGTATGGTACCGTTTTGGGGAGAAAACTTCACGGCATTGGAAAGGAGATTGTCAAAAATGGTGCGGATCCGCTCGCGATGTCCTTTGACCCAGAGCTCCTGCAAATGGTTTTCCAAGCGCAGCCCTTTGGAGCGCAGCACCGGCTTGTAACTGATCACCAATTCTTCCAAAACCTCATGGAGGGGGATGGTCTGGAGCATTCCTGCACTCACCGGTCCTTCGGCAACACTAAAGCGGAGGAGGTCTTCAATGAGTCTTTGCAGGCGCAGGCTGTTATCGCGAACAATATGTACGATTTCCACTTGCTCTGCAGCCAGTCCCTCCCCCAAATCTTCTTGCAACAGTTCCGATCCTTCCCGAATGGCGGTCAGTGGGGTTTTGAGCTCGTGGGAAAGCTGGCGAAGAAAGTGAATCTTGGTCGCTTCCAGCTCGTTGAGGTGTTGCCGGAGCCATTCCAGTCGATCTCCCAAGGCGGCAATGTCTTTGGGTCCGCTGACGGCGATGGGGCTATCCAGATCACCGTCCCCTAAGGCGGTGATGGCCCGATCCAAGCGTTTGATGGGGCGGGTAATGAGAACAATAAAAAGAATGGCAACGCCAATGGTGAGGGGCAACGCAAGGAGCACCTCCACCAGGGTCTGGCGTTTGATTTGCAGCGCCCGATCCCCAAGTTCCTTGACCTGAGCGCTAATCCCATCATTGACGTCTTCCTGGAGTCTTTGCATTTCCCGATTGGCAGCACTGAAATTTTCTTCCAGGCGGCTGCGACTGTCCTCGAGGGCGGCCAAAGGGAGGTTGCGACGTGCCTGTTGCAAATATTGGTTGAGGTGCGCCAGATGTTGTTGATCGGCAGGGCTGGGTCCAGCTCGGGTAAATCGGGCACTGACCTGTCGATACTGTTCATAACTCTGCTGGAAAAGTACCAAAAGGGCGGAGTCCTGCAAAACACTATATTGCAGACCATAGCGTTCCATGGAGCGAACGGCATCGTTCATACGGTTGGCGCTGTCACTCAAGGCCACCGCCCGGAGGATGCTGCTCTGTCCCTCTTCGGCAAAGCGGGCGATGGTCAGGGTGATGCTGACAATGACCAGCACCAGGGGGATGATGGCCAGGCTAAAGCCAAAGACCGTGAGCCAGGAAATGGAGCTGGGACGACTCATAGATGCAGAAAGACCAATCGACCGTCCACAAACAGATAACGGAGCTGCCCCTGCAAAGGCCAACCTACATAGGGATTCTGGTACGCCCGACTCCAGCGATTGGATGCCGGAATCACGGCTGCGTCGGGATCAATGATGCAGAGATCTGCTGGACTGCCGGGCCGCAGATCGGGAGCTGCCAAGCCCAAAATCCGGGCAGGCCCCACCGTCAGCAAGCCGAGGACCGTCAACAGATCGGCAACACCCTCCTGCACGAGCCGCAAGGCCAAGGGAATGGTCCACTCGATGCTACCGATGCCAAAGGGGGCCTGGGCAAAGGTCATGCCCTTCCAATCCCTACCCCAGGGGGTGTGGGCACTGGTCAGCGCTTGGATGGCCCCATTGGCTAGGGCACGCAACAAGGCTTCGCGATTGGACTGGCTACGGAGGGGCGGGAGGGTCTTGAAAGCGGTCTGAAAATAGCCGACATCGTGGTCTTGCAGCAGAAGATGGTGCAAGCTGACCGCGCAGCTCACGGCCTGGCCGCGATGTCGAGCCGCTGCTACCCGCTCAATTGCCGCAGCACTGCTAAGATGGGGAAAATGAATGCGCGCGCCGCTGTTGGCGGCTACTCGGAGATCTCGTTCGACCCCGATTTCCTCGGCTGCTATGGGACGGCCTGCCAGACCCAGACGCAAGCTGGTGGGACCTTCGTCCATCACCCCATGGGCGGCCAGCGTGCTGTCCTCTGGAAACAAAAAAACAGGAAGTCGCAAATCGGCAGCGTATTCCAATGCCAGACGGAGGATGCGGCTGTTAGGGATCCCCTGAAGGGCTTGACTGAAGGCCTTGGCACCCGCATCCGCCAGCCCCCCCAATTCACTAAGACTTTCGCCAGCCAAAGCGTGGGTCAAGGCAGCGCTCAGATGGACGCGAAGCAGTCCTTCCCGGGCTGCCAGCTGGCGCTGTTCCCAGAGGACGCCCGGATGGTCCGCCACCGGGTTGGTATCGGGACGCAACAATACCTGCGCAAAGCCCCCAGCCGCTGCCGCCCGCAGTTCCGAGCCCAGATCGCCATCTCGCCCATGGCCTGGGGTATGGGCCTGAAAGCTGGTTTCAATGAAAGCAGGACAGGCAAGGAGGCCCTTGCCGTCCACCTCTTCTTGAATTTGATCCAAAGGAAAGGTCTGGGGATCCTGGATGCGACCCTGGGCAAGGACCAGGTCACCCAGTTCATCGCGGCCATGGGCGGGGTCAAGAATTCGAATTCCCCGGATGTAACGAGCCAATCCCCCCATTAACCGGACCCTCCTGCCAAGCGAGCCAGCACGGCCATGCGCAGGGCAAGACCATGGGTCACTTGGTCTAGGATCAGGGCCTGGGGACCATCGGCAAGCTCGCTCGTCAATTCCACACCTCGATTCATGGGACCGGGATGCAGAATGACCGCCCCGGGGGCTGCCAAGCGAATCCGTTCCGGCGTTAATCCAAAGCGACGATGATATTCCTCCAGGCTCGGCAGGGGCTGGGCATCCATGCGTTCCTTTTGCATGCGCAAGGCATAGAGCACATCGACACCTTCCAGAGCCGATCGATCATCTTGGAAGACGTGGACCCCCAAGTGGACGAGCTCCGGCGGGACTAGGGTACGCGGACCCAAGACGCGAATCTGTGGGCATCCCAAAATGGATAATCCTTGAATCAAGGAGCGGGCTACCCGGGAGTGGAGAACATCACCCAATATGAGCACCACCCGTTCGTCGATGGGCCCAACCAAGTGGCGGATGGTAAAGAGATCGAGCAGAGCCTGGGTGGGATGGGCATGTTGACCATCGCCAGCATTGACCACCCAGGCCCGTTCGCCCAAATGCCGGGCCAGCAGATGGGCAGCACCGGCCTCGGAGTGGCGAAGGATGAAGCCATCCACCTGCATGGCAAGGAGATTGTCAACCGTATCGAGCAGGGTTTCTCCTTTGCTCACACTGCTACTGGCGACGGCCATGTTGAGGACATCGGCTGACAGGCGTTTTGCCGCCAATTCGAAGGTGCTGCGGGTGCGGGTACTGTTTTCATAAAAAAGGTTCACAACGGTGCGACCACGCAACAAGGGGATTTTCTTGACCGTGCGCGAGCCCAGATCCAGAAACGAAGCGGCGGTATCCAGGAGTTCGATGATCTCCATATCGCGGAGACCTTCGAGGGTCAGCAAGTGACACAACCGCCCTTGTGCATTCCGTTGGGGATCACCACTGCCCATGCGCCAGGTTTTCATGGAAGATCTTGCCGCAGGAATTCTAGCCGCAAGGGATGAGGGCCGCGGAGTTTGACATATTCATCGGGATGGCTGCGCAGCTTGAGAGCGACGAAGTCAGGACATATGGGCAGTTCGCGCAATCCCCGGTCTACCAGGACTGCCAAGGTTACCCGCTCGGGCCGGCCATAATCAAAAAGCTCATTGAGTGCTGCGCGAATGGTCCGACCGGTGTACAGGACGTCATCCACCAGGATCAAATGGCGCCCGTCCAGATCGAAGGGCAAGCGCGATGCCCGCACCACAGGATGCAATCCCATGCGGCTAAAATCGTCCCGGTAGAAGGAAATATCCAGTTCACCCAAAGGGGCCGTGATTCCCAGTCGACGATGGAGTTCCCGAGCGATCCAGACTCCCCCTGTGTAGATCCCCACCATGACACAGTGCTGGGGATCCAGCTGCCTGGCAAGGTCGCTACTCAAGCTATCCAGAAGATTGCTCAGATCCCAGCTGGCGACCATGATCTCTCCTGATGATAGCTTTGGACGATGGCGCAAGCAGCAAGGGAGTCCCGTAGGAGCTCCCGATCTACCCGTGCCATCCCCCTTTCCTGGAGCAGGGCTTCGGCGGCATAACTGCTCAGTCGTTCATCGATCCAGTGCAATGGTAGGGGATGCCGGGCCTGTAACACGTGGGCAAAGCGGCGCGCTGCCTGCGCCACCGATCCTTCGCTGCCATCGGCGCGCCTAGGCAATCCAATCACCAGCTCACGCGGCTGCCAGCGCTGGATCAATCGATCCAGGGCAAGCCAGTCCGGGCCGTTTGGGCCATTGTGAACCCTTCCCAAAGGCTGTGCAGCTAGGGCACTTTCCCCCAAGAAAGCAATGCCAATTCTTCGCGCGCCGTAATCAATCCCGAGCCAGGGGCCCTCAGGCATGACCAACAGCCCCGGAAAGTAAGCGCATATCGATTCCCAGACCCTTGGCAGCTGCCGCCCAGCGCTCTGCCGCCGGCAATGCAAAGAGCACACTCTGGTCAACGGGGCCGTGCAGCCACGAATTCTCGCGGATTTCCTGTTCTAACTGACCCTCACCCCAGCCGGCGTAGCCCAGTGCCAAGAGATATTGGGAGGGCCCACGATGCTCAGCAATGGCTTCCAGAATATCTGGAGAGCTGGTAAGAGCCAAATCCGAACTGACGGCCAAGCTCGAACCCCACGCACCTACCGGCTGGTGCAGAATGAAACCATGCTGGGGGCTGACGGGTCCACCCCAGTAGACGGGACGATGGATCATTTCTTCGGGCGGACGGATATCCAGGGCCTTGAGGGCATCGGCCATATTGATGTCGAGCAGGCGGTTGACAACCACACCCATGGCCCCTTCGGCATTATGTTCGCAGATCAAAATGACGCTCCGATCGAACATGCCATCGTGCAGGTTGGGCATGGCTATCAGAAGATGATTTTTTAGGGAGGAGAATTCCATGACTCTTATGATACCTGTTTTTGGGTACGCGTGGGCAGCCCCCCGTTAGGAGAGGATCAAGGTCCCCGTTCGAGACGCTCCCAAAGCCGCGTGGTCGCATCAACCCCAAAGAAACGGTGAATCTCTCGGGCCCCGGTGGGACTGGTCACGTTGATTTCGGTCAAATGGCCGCCGATGACATCGATGCCGACAAAAAGCAGGCCCTGCTCCCGCAGAATGGGGCCGAGTTCGGCGCATAGTTCCTGATCGGAAGGACTCAGTTCCGCTGCTTGGGCCGTTGCCCCGGCTACCAGATTGCCCCGAAAGTCGTGCGCTGCCGGTACCCGCAGGAGTGCCCCGGGAATGGCCTCCCCATCGACCAGGAGGATCCGTTTGTCTCCCTGGCGGATGGCTGGCAAAAAACGCTGCGCCATGACATAGTGTTCACCGCGTCCCGTCGCCGTTTCCAGAATGGAGCCCACATTAGGATCCTTGCCGTGTAGGTAAAAAACCCCCTCTCCTCCACGGGCGCTCAAGGGTTTGATGACGATCTCTCCCTGCTCGTCCAGAAATTGACGGAGATCCTCCAAATTTCGACTGACCAGATAGGGAGGTAGCCAGCGGGAAAAGCGCAAAGGAAACAGTTTCTCGTTGGCCAAACGGAGAGCCTGGGGATCATTCACCACCCAGGTTCCCGCATGTTCCAGGATCTGGCAGGCGTGGAGGTAATCCAGATCAACGGGCGGATCCTTGCGCATGAGCACCACATCAAAGGCAGCCAGCGGCCGCGACTCTGGGGCTTCCAGCTGGCAGAAGTCGGTTTCTTGGTCGACAACGTGGACCTTTTGCAATTGTCCCCAGGCTTGGCCATCCCGCAGTTCCAGGCTCGCCATGGTCATCACCCAACAGCTATGTCCCCGGGACTGGGCCGTCAGCAGCATGGCAAAGCTAGTATCCTTGGCAGGGTGAATCCCTTGGATGGGGTCCATCAGGACGGCAATCTCCATGCTTAGATCCTCCCCTGCTGCCATTCGTGGATTTCTCGAGCAGCTGCCAGCAGGGCCAAACGAGCAATGACGCCATAGGCGTAGTGGCGGTTGGCGGGTGCGTCGGGGGCCGACTTGCGACAGGGATTGATGCCTGGTTCCACAAAGGCCATGGGTTCAAAATGGGCGCCGGGGGCATTGAGGTTCTCATCGACGCCGCGCTCCCGATGGACCCGGTAGAATCCGCCCAGGACCTGTTGACCGAGCAAATAGACCACCGGTTCGGCGACAAAGTCCTCGGGGGTCTGTTCGAAGGTATAAACCCCTTCCTGGATGAAGACATCACTGATGGCAAGGCCCTCTTTGCTCTTGGCCATGCGGGTACGTGCCTTGCGATTGAGATCGCGCAGTTCGGCGCCGGAGTGGGCAGTCATCACCCCCATGCCATAGGTGCCGGCATCGGCTTTGACGATAACAAAGGGGCGCGATTGAATTCCATACTGCTGATATTTTTCCCGAATCTCCTGGAGGACCGAATCCACGCTTTCTACCAGACAATCCATCCCTTCGGCATGAAGGAAATCCACCTGGCTGCATTGGCGGAAGGCCGGATCGATGAACCACGGATCGATGTCGATGACTTGGGCAAACTCTTGGGCCAAATGATGATAGTGGGCAAAATGCTGGCTTTTGCGACGGCTGGTCCAACCCGCTGCCAAGGGAGGAGTGAACTCCTGGCTGATTCCTTTCAGGATCTCGGGGACGCCTCCCGAAAGATCATTGTTGAGTAGGATCAGCTCCGGATCAAAGTCCCCTGCCCCAAGGCGCTCGCCCCGACGTTCCAGAGGCTCCATCTGCAGTTTCCCTCCCGAGGGTAAAGAAAATTCTTGGGGGGCAGAAAGGGCCCAGGAAGCAATGCGGAGATCCAAACCCGCCTCGCGGAGGAGCTCGGTCAGCTGGGCTAGACTCTCCAGATAGAAGCCGTTGCGCGTGTGGTTTTCGGGAATTAGCAACAGCCTTTCTAGGCTGGGATGGTATTGGTCCAGGTAGTGCTGGATGGCCGTGATATACAGTGTGGCGTGGCTGGGGTTGAGATTGTTGAAACCAGCCGGAAACAAGTTGGTGTCCACGGGTGCTAACTTGAAGCCAGCATTGCGCAGGTCCACCGAGCCATAAAAGGGCGGCGGGGTTTGTTGCCATTGACAGCGAAACCACCGCTCGATGGCGCATTGCTCTTGAATCAGGTGGCGCTCCAGATCATGGAGCGGCTCGATTTGATTGGTGGCTAGACGCGGGGTGTTCTCTAAGACGGCGATCATGGACGCTCCGCCAATGGGTGATAGGATCGTGGGGCTGCACCCGTATAGATTTGGGTAGGGCGGAAGATCCGGTTGTTGCTCAACTGTTCCCGCCAATGGGCCAACCAGCCCACACTTCGAGCCATGGCAAAGATGGGCGTGAAGAGATCGGCGCGGATCCCCATTTCGTGATACAGCACCCCGGAGTAGAAGTCGACATTGGCATAAATGCCTTTTGGCCCGAGATGTTTCTCTGCGGCAGCTTCCAGACCCAGTGCGATCTCGAACAATCGGCTATGGCGAAGGTGCCCAGCCTGGGCCAGGTCCTGCATCATTCCCTTGAGGATGGTGGCGCGGGGATCACGGGTTTTATAGACCCGATGACCAAAGCCCCAGATTTTTTCCTTGGCCGCCAGCTTGCTCTCCAGATAGGCTTCCACCCGCTCGATCTTGCCGATTTCCTCCAGCATCTGCACCACTTGCTGGTTGGCCCCACCATGCAGAGGACCGGCCAGGGTACCAATGGCACCGGCAATGACGTGATAGGGATTGGTCAGGGTGGAGGTGCTGACCAGCACGGAAAAAGTGCTGGCATTGATGGTGTGTTCGGCGTGGAGGATGAAACAGGCGTCCAGGATTCGCACATGCAGAGGATCGGGATCCTGACCATGGAGCATATACAAAAAATTGGCAGCATGGGAAAGATCGGCACGGGGAGGGATCGGATCATTGCCGAAGCGCATCTGATCCCACATGGCGACGATGGTGGGGATGCGGGCAATGATCCGCATGGCCATGGAGTCCAGGTGTGAGGCATTTTCCCGCTCGGCATCGGAGAGTTCTTGCTGCGGGTAGAACATGCCCAGGCTCGCCACCGCGCAATGGAGCATATCCATGGGATGGCCGGTGACGGGCAGGAATTTCATGATTTCCCGAACATTATACTTGACCTGACGGTGAGCACGCAGGCCGGCATCAAAGCGCTCCAAGCTCTGGGCATTGGGCAATTCCCCATCCAAAAGCAAAAGCGCCACTTCCTCGTAATGACTCTGGGCGACCAGTTCGGCGATGGGATAACCGCGATAGAACAGCTGACCGGCAGCGCCATCGATTTGAGAAATGGCAGAGTGGGTAGCAGGAATGCCTTCAAGGCCGGGAACGACGGTGGGATCGGACATGGCGGGCTCCGGGTCTAGTCAGGGTAATGATGGTTCATCATATCCTGCGGGCAAAAAGAAAGGGAGACCAGAGTGTCTCCCTCTGCAGCCCAAAATAGAAAAGTTCAGGCCGAGAATGAAGAACCGCAACCGCAGGTGGTAGTGGCGTTGGGGTTCTTGATCACGAATTGCGCCCCTTCCAGTCCTTCACTGTAATCAATTTCGGCACCGACCAAATATTGATAACTCATGGGGTCCACCAGCAGGCTCACCCCAAACTGCTCGACCTCGGTATCGCCTTCGTTGACATTCTCATCAAAGGTGAAGCCATACTGGAAACCGGAGCAGCCGCCTCCCGTTACAAAAACGCGTAATTTCAGATCCGGACTGCCTTCTTCTTCAATCAATGCCTTGATTTTCTCTGCAGCGCTGTCGGTGAGGGTCATCACCGGTGGCAGGCTATCTAGGTTGGTCATGCTTTCTGTTGCCGTACTCATGAAAGATTCTCCTCGCGCACCGCGCATTACTCCATTACCTGATAAGTTTGCTCGCCTTTAACCCAGGTCGTCAAGGTTTCCCTTAGACTTCGTGGCCATGTTTGGATGGGTTGAAACGCACCGCAGCGATCCGCCCACCGATGAGTACGGCAAGCAGCGCAGCCGTGGCAAGGAGATCCAGGGGACCAAGGCGATGGGCGTAGAGCCCAATGAAGAGCTCTCGTAGGATAAAAACAATGGCTACCTCCAGCAGTACCCGCAGGCGAATACGGTGGAATTCCAAATAATCCGTAAAGGTCCGAAACAGTTCAATGAGGACGAAAACCGAAAGAACATCCGAAACCAGGCTGGAGATGACGCGATCTTGCTGGAGGGTTTGAAAAGTGCCATAGAGATCGCCAATGAGATTCCACAGGGCGATAAAAAGGGTAAGCAACATCAAGAAGACGAGGATGCTGACGATGACATCCAAAGTCTTGCCATAAAAGCGAAGAATGACACCCCGCAGCCCACTTACGGAGCTATAATTGGCCGGTGGTTCTTGCTCCATGGTCGGCAGGGTCATCCCTCAATGTCCGGCCCGCGCCGAACGTCGCAGCCGCGATAACAGTCGGCGTGCCAATTCGCCAAAGAGCTCGGTTTGGGTAGGATGGGGATGAATGGCGCTAGCAACCTGCTCGAGAGTCATTTCGCCATGGACCATGAGGACCGCCTCCCCCACCAGCGTATCCGCATGATCGGCTAGGAAGTGTACCCCAAGGATACGATGACTCTTCTTGTCGGCCACCAGCTTGATCAAGCCGTCGGTTTCCCCGGTCATCATGGCCTTGGCATCAATGGACAGCGGTACTTTGACCTCGGTCACATCAAAGCCCGTTGCTTTTGCCTGCTCGCTCGACAGGCCCACAAAAGCCACTTCCGGCCGGGTAAAGGTTACTCCACAATCCTTGCTGGCATCATAGCGGGCGGGTTCTCCCAATAAATTATGGGCGGCTACACGGCCCTGCTGGGCCGCGGTGTGGGCCAGCATATAGCCGCCAATGACATCCCCAACGGCATAGATATGGGAGACATTGGTGCGACAGCTGCTATCCACGGCAATGGCCCCACGTTCCCCCAGCTGAACCCCGGCCTGCTCCAGCTGCAGGCCCCTGGTATCGGGATGTTTCCCAGTGGCGATGAGGAGCAGATCCGCCTCATATTCCAGCACGGCATCCTCATTCTGGCTGTAGCGAATCCGCACTTGTCCGGGTTCCCCGGCAATGGCGGCTACCTTGATGCCGGTTAACACGGTCAGACGGGGGCTGTTCCTGCCAATGGCAGCCAGGAGCTGCTCAGCCACCTCCTTTTCCATTTCGGCAACGGCGCGGGGGAGGGCCTCCAGTACCAAGACCTCCGCACCAAAGTCATGGAACATCTGGGCCATTTCCATGCCAATGGCTCCCGCACCAATGATGCACAGACGCTTGGGTGGGGCCGATAATTCCCAGATAGTATCAGAGGTTACGGCAGCTTTGTTGGCCAGTGCCTCTTGCGCCCCGGGGATAGGGGGGACGTAGGCTGGCGCACCAGTGGCAATGACGCAGGCACCAAAACGAAGGGTACGGGCATCTTTGCCAGTGATTTCCACGCTATGGGGGCTGGTAAAGTGGGCAAAGCCTTCCAATACCTGAATCTTGACCCCTTGATCCGTCTTCAGAGCCATTTCGCCGCGGGTCTGAACAATTCCACGTCGATGCTTTTCCAATTGTTCCCAGTCCAGTTGGGGTTCACCCAGGTGCAATCCCATCATGGCATCGTGGGCCCGGTTGCGAATGCGATCCGCAGCAGCACGCCAGGCCTTGGAGGGAATGCAGCCGCGCCAGAGGCATTCGCCTCCGGGCAAGGGGGCATTGTTGACCATGGTGACTTGGATACCGTGCTCCGCCAGCTCTCGCGCACAGTCCTCACCGCCTGGACCTGCGCCTATGACCAGTACCTGCGTGTCGAAGTCTCCTTCGGGAATGACCGGCCCCAGACTGCCAGCCCAGGTCTCGGGATGCTCAATGGCACTCTTCAAGTCGCGCAGGAAGCTGGCGGCTTCGGCACCATTGATTACCCGATGATCGGCAGTAATGGTAATGGGCATCCCTTGGGGACCTTTGGCAGCAATGGCCAGGATAGCAGCCGTACCAGGAGTGACGATGGCATCGAACTGGCTCACCCCGTACATGCCCATGTTGGAAATGGTGAAGGTGGGGTGTTGGTATTCTTCTGGACGCAGGCGCCGCTTGCGTGCTTTTTCCAGGAGGGGAAGCCATTGCTTTTGCAATGCAGACAGTGATTGCTCGGCAACATCTCGCAGTACGGGAACGACCAACCCACCATCGTCGGTAGTAGCAGCGATGCCGATATCGTGGGGCCGGTTATCGATGATGCGATCTCCAGGCTGATAGCAGGCATTGACGAGCGGGTGCCGAGTGAGGGCTACGGATGCCGCCTTGGCCAAGGCCACGGTTACTGAGGCGCCTTGCGCCTTGGCGATCCGACTGAGGGCATCGAGCTGGACATGGATGGTGACGTGAAAGACCGGAATGCTGAGAGACGCCGTCATGGACTGACTAACGGCCTTTTCGATAGCGGTCATGGGCCGCCCTTCCCCGGGGATGGGCAAAACCGTGGGAGTCGATCCGGAAGACGAAGTCGTGTTGGCGCCGAGCACATCGGCAGCGATGATAACTCCCGCTGGACCGCTTCCAGTCATACCCTCCAAGGACATGCCCCGTTGCCCGGCCAGAAGCCGCGCATAGGGGCTGGCAGGGCGATGGCTGGGGCGAGGTGCAGGTCGGGCATCATTTTGCTGGCTGGGTGCAGGCGTTGCTGCTGGGTTGAAAGTAGAGACAGTGGGAGTGGCTGGGAGCGGTTTCGGGGCTACCTCTATACCGGTTGGGGCAGGGGTGCTCGGGACCTTGTGGGTTTCCTGCAGGACCTGCTCCGGACTCTCCACCAGGTACGCAATGGGCTCACCGACGGGGATCGTGGAGTCCGGTGCCAACAAAGGCCCGGAAAGGTAACCACTTTGGAAGACTTCCACATCCATGATGGCCTTGTCAGTTTCGACGGTTGCTACTACGTCGCCCCGTTCGATGCGATCGCCGGGTTGTTTTTCCCAAGAAACCAGCACCCCCTCGGTCATGGTGTCCGAGAGTTGGGGCATTTTGATCGCCTGGCCAGCGATGGCAGGTGTTTTTTCATTTTGTGTTTCGATAGTTGCAGGAGCCGGGCTGGATACGGGCTGACTACTTGCACTGCTGCTTGGGAGGGGGGCGCCAGCTGCGCTTTGGTGAACCTGGGCGGGATCTTCTACCAAATACCCCATGACGGTGCCGACGGGGACCGTGGAGTCCGGTGCCAACAAAGGCCCGGAAAGGTAACCACTTTGGAAGACTTCCACATCCATGATGGCCTTGTCGGTTTCGACGGTTGCTACTACGTCGCCCCGTTCCACCCGATCACCGAGTTGTTTTTCCCAAGAAACCAGCACCCCCTCGGTCATGGTATCCGAGAGCTGGGGCATCTTAATGACATAGGGTTCAGCCATGTTTCACCACGTTACTTCAGGAGGGGAGGAGGGGTAAGCATCGTTCGCTTTGAAAATCATCTACCCAGGAGCTTGCGGGCGGCAGCAACTACTTCTTCCGCATTGGGAATGGCAGCCTTCTCCAGTCGACGATTGTAGGGAATGGGCACATCCCGGGCATGAACCCGCACGGGAGCTGCATCCAATGCAAAGAAGGCTTCTTCGTTGAGAATGGCGATAACCTCGGCGCCAACCCCAACCGGAGCCTCGTCTTCTTCCACGATGATGGCACGATGGGTTTTGCGCACGCTGGCGGCAATACCGTCCCGATCCAGAGGCTTTAGCGCCCGTAAATCGATCACCTCGGCATCAATACCTTCTTTTGCCAGTTGATCTGCAGCCTGCAAGGCCCAGTGGACACTGATGTTGTAGGCAAAAATGCTGAGATCTTTGCCGGCGCGACAAATCTCCACCCCTTCCAGGGGAGTAAAAAATTCCTCGTCGGGAACTTCGCCTTTGAGGTTGTACATGCTCTCATGTTCGATGAGCACTACCGGGTCATCGCAACGCACAGCGCTCTTGAGGAGCCCGTAGGCATCCCTGGGGGTGGCCGGGGTCACTACCCGCAATCCAGACACGCCCATGAAGACCTTTTCCATCCGGGCGGAGTGCTGGGCACCCAATTGATGGGCGGTACCACCAGGGACGCGCAGGACAAAGGGGCAGCGGATTTTGCCGCCGGACATATAATGAATCTTGGCAGCGTTGTTCATCAGCTGGTCCATGGCCAGCCAGGCAAAGTTGACGCTCATGATCTCGACGATGGGGCGGCAACCTAGCATGGCCGCACCAATACCGAGCCCCGTATAGCTATTTTCGGAGATGGGAGTATCGATAACCCGATCAGCGCCATATTTGGCATAGAGCCCCGAAGTGGCCTTGTAGGTGCCACCAGCCACGCCAATATCTTCGCCCATGGCAAAGACCAGGGGATCTCGGGCCAATTCTTCGTCATGGGCACGCAGGATGGCCTGCCAGTACATCATTTCAGCCATGGCTGGGGACCTCCTTCCACATACACATAGCGCTCCAGATCTTCCACGCGAGGTTCTGCACTCTCCCGGGCATAGCGAATGATGTTGTCCTCAATGTCTTGGAGAATTTCTTCATCCATGCTGCGAAAGCTTGCCTCATCGATAACCGAAGCATCGATCAAGCGCCGTTTATAGATGCCGATGGGATCCCGCTGGGCCCAGCGTTCCACCTCTTCTTTGCTCCGATAGGCGCCCGAGTCCGACATGGAATGACCACGCAAACGGTAGGTCATCAGTTCCAAGAAATAGGGTTTGCGTTCGCCCCGTACATGGTGAATGGCTTTTTCTGCCGCGGCCATGACCACATCCAGATCCTGCCCGTCCACTTGGCTGGCAGCAATCTTGTAGGGGGCGACGCGCAGATATTGATTGATTTCCGAAGAGGCCCGTTCGATGGCCGTGCCAATGCCGTAGAGATTGTTTTCACAAACAAAGAGTACGGGTAGGTTCCATAGGCTTGCCATATTCATGGTTTCGTGGAAGGTACCTTGATTGTTGGCGCCATCGCCAAGGAAACAGATGGCAATTTCGTCTCCCCCGCGTAATTGGATGGCCTTGGCGAAGCCGATGGCAAGGGGAAAGGGGCCACCGACCAAGGCATAGCCACCCATGAAATGTCGTTCAACATCATAGATGTGCATGGACCCCCCGCGACCACGGGAGGATCCCGTCTCTTTGCCAAAGAGTTCGGCCATGACGGCCTTGGGGTCGGCACCACACTGGATGGCGTGAATATGGTCACGATACCCGGTGACCACATAATCCTGCCCCTTGCGCGCCTTTTCCAGGACACCAATGGCACAGGCCTCCTGGCCTGGGTATAGGTGGAGAAAACCGCCAATCTCACGCTCTTGGTAGGCTTGAGCGCACCGCTCCTCGAAGCGACGGGCGAAGAGCATCTCCCGTAGCAGGCGCCGTTGATCGCTAGCGTCCATGGTCCTCCTGGATTTTGACAGAAAATTTCAAAACGTCTGCCATAATCGCAAAGGCCTTGATCCAGCGTCAAGGCCACCCTAGATGGGTGGACAGAAATCAGTTGCCGCTAAAGGTCCGCTCGATCTTGGGCAAGGCTGCTCCAACTCCTGCACCCACGGCTCCACCCACGGCGGCGCCCACCGCTGGATTGCCGCCGACGACGGCTCCCAGCACGGCCCCACCAGTCGCGCCTATGGCCCCGCCACTCAAGGCCCGCTGGCCGGTAGGGCTCATGTTGGCACAGCCGGCAAGGCCCATGATGACCCCAATAATCAGAACATTACGGATAAGCGTACGTGTAGGCATTGCAAATTCGCTCCTCTCTTGCCAATGGATCAATCAGCGATCCCAGTCCCGGTCCCACTTGTGATGAGGATGATGCCAACGATGGGCCCATGGGGGTGGACCGGGACGCCAACGCTCCGCTGGATAGTACACCACGGTCGGCGGGCGAGCATAATAGATCGGTTCCACAGGCGCATAGTACATTGGCTGAGAGTACCGTGGGGTATTGCCCAGGTACACTTGCAGGCCCGGGGTTGCCAAGCCAATGGCAAGATCATCGGCCAACGCTTTACTGCTAATCCCCAATAGCAGCAGGGTGCTGATGGCAATGATTCGGATTCGAAGCCAATGAGGTGACGCAATTGCACTTTGCATGAAAAATCTCCACTTTTTCAAGAATTACTCAAGCAAAGCAAATTGCATGCCAAATTAATATATCAAATAATTCAATTTGTTAGAATGTATCCGAGTAGATGGAGCTGTCGCCATTGGTCTACAGGTCAGTGGCGTTTACCCTCCTGCTTCCATTGCGGAAACATCTCGATCTCGCTCTGCGAGAATTTGCTTTTGCAAGGTGTTCCAAGCAAGTTCTACACTTTGCCAGTGGACGCTGTGAAAATCGTTGGCTCGACCCACCAATGCCCTGGTCAAAACCGTTTGATAATGGCGGTAAGCTAGATGTAGCGGATCACCGACAGTATAGCCCAGACGATGGAGTGCCTCGTCATAGGGGCCCTCTCGGCGCAGTGCCGATTCCAGGATGAGGACTTGACGGCCTAATGGCTGCAAGGTTCTTTTGATGATGGTATGGGTAGCCATGATTCCGGCATAAAAACCGAGCAAAGTCGCTGGCCTTGTTACCTGTGCGCTGATTGGATTTTCCAGATAGCGCAGCAGCTGTGGTAATGGCATGGGGCGAGCAATAGCATATCCTTGGAGTTGCGATACCCCTAAGGTCACCAGCGCATCCAGAATTTCTGCCGTTTCTACCCCTTCTACGACCATTTCCAACCCAGTCTCGATGGCCAGATCCTGGAGAATACGAATAAAGTGCAGATCTTGGGGATGTTCTTCCAATCCTCGGACAAAGTGTTGATCTACTTTGATCTTGTTTACGGGTAAATCATGGAGCCGTTGTAGGGAAGCATAGGCGGTGCCCACGTCATCCAAGGCCAAGTGGATACCCATCTGGCGAATTTCCTGGAGGACTTCTATTGCAGCGGATTGGTCCAGAAAATCTCCGCCTTCCAGAATTTCTATGGTAATACGCTCCGGTGACAAGCGTGTGTTGGCCAAGCTGCCACGCAGGCAAGGCATACAGTATTGGGTGAAGGATTCCGCAGGCACATTGAAAGAAAACCAAAGTGGCCACCCAGATTGTTCCAGTTTTTCCAGGTCTTCCAGGGCTCGTGTCAACACCATCCAGCTAAGCTGCTGGATTTCTGCAAGCGGAAGATGAGGTAGGAACTGTGCTGGAGAAAGGACTTGCCCCTCATGATCCACCAGGCGCGCCAATGCTTCTACCCCCACTACCCGACCTTCCTCTCCTTCAATAATGGGTTGATACCATACTTCCAAGGCCTCTTCGGCCAAGAGACGTTGGGCAAGGGACTGTGGGCGGGTGGTGATCGCCTCGCCATAGATAGCCCAATTATGACTGCGATCCGCTTTGTGGGCCTTGGTTTCGGCCAGTGCTTGATCGGCACGACGCATGAGGTTATCGAGAAAATGCTCGTCATCTGGACGAAGGATGGCAACCCCCATACTGGCGGATACCAAAATGGGCTTGCTTCGCTGTTCCAGGGGTTGCTGCAAGGTTATCTCCAGCTGGGATAGTCTTGCCAAGAGTGCTTCCCGAGTTCCGTCATAGGAAAACATCAAAATGAACTCATCACCACCAAAGCGGGCCACGATGCCAGTCTCTCCAACAATCTTTTGTAAGCGCTCCCGCAGGCAACGGAGGATCCAATCACCCACTTCTTTGCCCTGTACTTTATTGACTTGATGAAAATCATCCAGATCAACAATGGCCAGTGCAGCGGTTTGATTGCTTTCCCCCGTTCGGTGGATCAACGCCGCAAAAAAGCGGTCTAGCTGCTGGCGATTGGCAGCACCCGTCAGCTGGTCAAAGTCACGCAGGTAGGAGAGTCGAACCGTGGCTTGTTCCAATGCGTAGTTTCGATCCCAGAGGCTCTGTAAGAGGCCAAAGATTTCACTCACCTGCGTGATGAAGGCGTCGAGCAGTTGCCCCTTGGAGAGTGGTTGGTCCATAAGAAAAATCAGGACTCCCCAGGGAGCTTCCAGTCGTTCTCGCAAGAGGATAGGTTGTGCCAAGGCACAACAGATTCCCTCCAGCTGGAGTTGGTGGCGGAGGGTTCTCGCGAGATGACATTCTTCGAGTCGGGTACTGCGGAGTTGTCTGCCCTGGAGAAGTGCCCGTTGGGCTAGGGGCAAGTGGGGGGCCTGAGGGTCCATAGCTTCCGGAAGGATGACGTCCTCGATGGAAATGGAGTGACCGGCTCTATCGGCAGCCGCTAACAAATGGAGCCGGCGCACTTCGGCGTGATAGTCAAAAAGGAGACAAACCGGGATCCCGCTCTCTTGCACGAGGGTTTCACAAAATGTTTGTGGGAGCTGGGCGGGAGATGGCTCTTCCAATAATCGTTGATGGATGGCCAGGGCAGCGGCTTGTTGCCGGCGCAGCTCTAGCATCCGATCCAAGCCGCGTAGCGTCAAGCGTTGCAAAAAGATGAGCAAGACAAGGATAGCAAGAAAGGGTGCTGTCAGGGAGATCCAAGACAGGACCGGCAGGCTGGCCAGCCAACTTGCTTTCGGCCAACGTATTTCCAGAACCCAGGGATAGCTGGGAATAGGGGCCGCCGCAACGAAAAGATCTGGATCCCTGAACGTGGATCTTGCCGCCAAGGGTTGCGTTGACGGCAGCCAGACGGTCTGACTCCCTTGCTTGATATCGAGTTCGCTGCTCGCGGAGAATGGAGCCTGGGCAAGGATCTCCAGTAAACGAGTGGGGCGCCCCAGATAGCCCTGAATGCTTCCGTCTTGGGAATAGATGGGCACGCGCATGGGGATGATCCAGCTGCCGTACCGATGGGCATAGCGAGGCATAGCCACCAACCAGTCGTGATGGTTACCCCCGGGAACGAAGTCTGAGAGGGGAACTACGGGAGCTTGGGGATCGAAGCCAGGGGTGGACCAGAGGATATGATTGCCGCTGGCATCGAAGAGATTGATGGCAAACGAGCTGGAGTGGGTGGCCTGGAAGCTGCGCAGGGCACGCAGGCTGTGGGCATCGGGTAGCCCTTGGGAAGCTTGGGAATACTGTACCAACTGCCGAAGAAAGACTAAGTCATGGAAGTTCTCGGTAATGGTTCGCGCAACGCGATCGGCAAGGAGGGATAGCCTGACCTGGGTCTGATTGATTTGCCGTTGCTGTTCGCGCTGAATACTGGTTTGGGCCTCCCAGAAAAACAAAGCGGTAACCAAGATACCCATGCTCAGAAAAAAGATCTGGACGACCCGGTGCAGGCGTTGGCGCTCCTCCTTGATGGGGTGCTTGCTAGCAATGGAGGAGGAAGATCTGTTAGTGGCTGGCGCCATGACCCACTGTCTGCTGCACCATCTTCTGGTCAGCACCCATAGCCAGACTGATCTCTTCGAGAACGGCATCGCCAGTTGCCCGCAGGGCAAAGAGGTCGGGTTGTTGTCCACATCGTAGCCGCTGGGCGATCTCTTCCAAAGCGGTGTGGTACCGTTCGTGAGCGCGCAAGATTAGTTCCCTGCCAGAAAATGATAATTCTCGCAGACGATGATGAATAGGACAGTTCGACGCTTGCCAAGAGTCAATCTGCAAAAACCAAGCAGGGCTTAGGAGCACCAATCCGGAGATGGTTTTTTGGTAATCGATAACCTCAGCGTACAATTGGAGCAGGTCATACAGGCCATTTTGCTGTTCCCGGTTCCGTGCTTGCTGCTGGCTCAGCCAGTCCGGCAGGGCCTCGGCAAACATTGGGCTGGCAATGGCGTAGCCCTGCAGTAGAGGGACCTGCATCAGGGCAAGGACATTGCGAATGGTCTGGTTCTCGACTCCCTCCACAATGACCTCGAAGCCCTGGGACAGCCCCAAATCCAGGAGCGCCCGGAGAAAATGGAGATCGTTGGGATTCTCCCCTAAATGACGCACAAAAGCCTGGTCGATCTTGATCTCGTCCACGGGAAGCTCCTTGAGATACAGCAAGGAAGCATAGCCAGTACCAACATCATCCAGACCGACCCGATATCCCAGTGCCTGGAGGCTTTGAATGGACTGGGCACTAAACTGCAAAGAAAGTGATTCGTCGCTTTCGAGGATTTCCAGGATCAGAGCACGGGGCGGGACGGGACAGTTTTCCAGCAATTTTTCCAGGCGCTCCAAGGCAGCTCCATTGGCCAGGAAATTGGGGGGGATATTGAAAGAGATCCATAGATTTTCTGCCGCTTTCCCCCATGCCTGCCAGTCCCTGGCGATCTGTTCCAGTACCAGTTTGGTGAGGGTCCATTGATCTTCGGCAGAAAGAAGGGGCAGAAAATCTCCTGGAGAGATGGCGCAGTCGGTACCGGCGAGTCGGGCCAGGGCCTCGACGCCCACCGTGCGGTCTTGGCGCTGGTCGAGAACGGGTTGATATTGGAGATGAAAGCTGCCGTTGCGCAGCAAAGTCTGCATTCGTTGTCGCTCGCTGGATTCCTCTTCGTGAAAAAAAGTCCAGAACTGGCTACGAGTCACCTTGTTTTGCTTGGCTTCGTAGAGGGCATGGTCCGCCTGCCGCAGCAGTAAATCGGGATCGGCACAGTCGGTTTGGTTTTGTGGATAGATGGTCACCCCGGCGCTGATGCGAATCCGGATCAGGGGTAGCCCCTCCAGAAAATAGGGCTTACTGAGACTTTCCCCGATCTTGCTCAGGATGTTTTGGATCTGCTGACGATCCGGGATGCTATCCCAGGCCAGGACGAACTCGTCACCGCCCAATCGGGCTAAATGATCACTTTGCCGCAAGGATTGCCGTAAGCGCTTGGCAACTTCCTGCAACAGACGGTCGCCTGCGGGATGTCCATAGAGATCGTTGACGGGTTTGAAATCGTCCAGATCCAGCATGGCTACGGCCAACAATTGTCCGGAACGCCGGGCCCTGGCCATGGCAGGCTCGAGGAACTCCGTGAGACCTCGTCGATTGGCCAAGCCCGTAAGGGCATCATGCTGGGCCAGATAACTCTGGCGCTTGCGTTCTTCGAGAAGATCCGCCTTCAGGCGGATTTCATCCAAGCCATGGCCAATGAGCAGAGCAATGCGCTGGAGGACTTCCACCAGCTCCTCAGTGAACAACTGGACCCGGTCACCAATAAGATTGAGCATTGCCCAAGGTTCTTCCATGTGGTAGATGGGGAAGGTAGCTGCGGCTCGCCACTGATTCGCGCTTGCCTCTTCTCGCCAGGCACTGTCGGTGCCAATGGCGGCCAGGTAATCCTGGATGATCAAATGTCGTTGCTCTCGCCAGGCTCGTGCAGTCAGGGACTGGCCATGGGGAAAGTCTTCAGGATCGATGGTCCAGTGTCGTTGCAGAATCCAATCAACGTGCCTGCCTGCCCAGGCCAGGGCCTGGAAGACCCCCGATGCATCGGGACGAATGATAAAAACGGCATTGAAAAGTCCGCTTTGGATCAATTCGTCACAGATCTCTTGAAGCATGCTTGGGGCTTCTCGTGCTTGCAAGGCTAGATCACCGCTGATCAACATGGTCTGTTGCAGGATGCGGGTGTCTTTTAATTGACTTTCGGTCTGTCGCCGCCGAAGAAAGACGCTGACATCCTCACCCAGGCGCTCCAGCATCTCCGCGATCTCTTGGGGGAAATCCGTATCCTTGAAGCGGTACAGGGTAAGAACACCAGAGCTGCCATCGGGCCAGCGCAGGGGGGTATAGATGCTGCCGCCCATATTGTATTGCTCGATCAAATCCCGCCAAGGATGAAAAAGGGGATCGTTGGCGTCAATGAATAGGGTGCGATCTTCCTGGATCACCAATCCCGAGGGGGAAAGGGCTTGTTCCGCCGGACCCCGCAGATGCAATTGGAGACTCTGCACGACCTCCGCCAAGGGCCCTGCAATGGCCTGGAACAAGATTTGGTTTCTGTTTACGTCGGCCTTACCGATCCAGGCGGCTGCCAGTCCCATGTGTTTCACCAAAATCTGGCAGAATCGCTCCAGCGTTTCTGCTGGAGTCTGTTGTTCGCTGCTGGCAAAGAGGCGGTTGACTTCGGTTACCGATTGGAGAAATGCATCGCGGGCCTGGAGTTCTCGGTTTTGCTGCTGCAATGAAAAGGAATGCGCCGCAACCCGCTTTTCCAGATCCTGGTTGAGATCCTGCAGGGTAAGGGTTGCGTGGATGCGCTCGGCCATCATGGCTCCAGCAATGAGGCCGATGACCTCCAGGGTAAGGCTTACCAGTTGCGCCATGGTTTCTGGCAGGAGGGATACTTGTTCCGTGTAAGGGCCTAGACCATAACTCGTTCCCACCAAGGCCAAAAAAGAAGAAATGGCGGCCAGAGGATAGACCAACTGCATGGGATAATGGGCCAAGAGCCACAAGAAGGGGAGAATAATGAGGAGAACGAAGGCTTCTGTAAGACTATTTGGGGAAAGCCTGTGGAAAAAAATCAGGACGATACTGAATAGAATCCCTGCCGCAACCAGCACAAAACCAGGGCGCAGCCGCAGGGGGCCTTGCGCTTTTCCATGAAGGTACAAGAGCAACAGGATGCCGACATTGATCACTCCCCCCAGCTGGGCCAGCACCCAATATAAAAAAAGATGGGAAATGGTCGTGGGTGGGCTGGCATGGGTAAGCAATAGCGCCCCGCTCGCAATCCAGGCGGCGTTCAAAAGGCTGGGAAGCAGGGCAAAAAGTATTAGATACAGACTGATATCTGGAAGGATTTGAAACCCCGCCCATTGCGGTCTGGCTCGACGCAGGAGTAGAGCGCCGAGCCATAACGCCAGCATTCCCCCCAAATTTACCCAGAGATTGATTCCCAGGGGTAAATGCAAAAAAACCGCGTCGGCCAGACAGTGGGCAAGAAAAAGGCCAGGAATCACCGCCGGTCCCCAAGCGAGTATTCCATAGGCACTCACCCCTGCCCCCAGCCAGATGGGCCAGAAATGAGCATTGGTAGAAGCGCTGAAGATCCACGCGTTCAAGGCAGCCAGGAGCAGGCTGGCAAGGGCCAGCAGGAAATTCAGACGTAGGTATCCTACGCGTCTTGCTGCCCCCGGCGCTGGGAGTGAGATAGTAGTTAGTAGTTCCGGACCCAGGCGAAAGCTCATGGAAACCTGTTAGCCGTGATTTTTTGCAGCAAGTTGCAATTACGAAGCATTGTATGCGGGATGCATGGCAGCAAGGAGAATGCGTTGCACTTCCTGCTCGGTTTGCTGGATGCGTTCTTGGCAGGCCACGGCTCCCAGCTTATTGCCGTCCTGGAGCAAGCGGCAATATGCGGCAAGGATCTCTTGGCCCTCCGGGCACGGATGTTCCCGCAGAAACTGTACGAGTGGACTCAGTTCAATGAAGTTAGCCAAAGAGAAATCTTTTCCGCCATGGGACAAACTATACAGGAGGGGGCGCCGAAGCACATGAGCTGCGTATGCACCGAGGAGGGAAATGGGCTCTTCCGAGAGGGTGGGAAGAATTCCTGCGCTCCCGCGTCGGATCATGTCCAGCAATTCGGGGAAATCCAGCGGCTTGGCGATCGCAAAGCCCTGCACCAGGTCTTGGCGCAGTTGAAATACCGCATCGAGGATACTTGGGGTTTCCACTCCTTCGACGATGAGAGTGGCACCCAGCCCGTCAGCCAGGAATTTTATGCTTTGGATAAATGACAGAATTTTTGGATCTCGATCCAAATCTCTGACCAATTCCTGATCCAGCTTGATTTTGGAAATGGGTAGATTCTTCAGGCGAAGCAAGGAAGAATAGGCGCTACCAATGTCGTCCAAGGCGATATGGGCGCCTGTTTCGCGTAGGGCTTGCAATCTCTCCGTGACAATTTCCCCATTGAGGAAATCCCCGCTTTCGAGTAATTCGAGGGTGATCCGTTCCGGCTTGATAGGTGTCCCTTTCATGACGCCCAGGAAGCAGGGGGTACAATCGGCATCTTCCATAAAATCCGGGTCGACGTTGAAGGATAGATCGATTTGAATACCCTCCGCTTCCAGAATTTCCAGGACACGAATCCCTTCCAGTAACATCATCCGGCTGAGTTCGCGACGCTGTTGCGCGTGGAGAAAAGGGAGAAATTGGTAGGGAGCCAGAACCTGACCCGACTGCAAGCGTACCCGCGCAAGGGCCTCGATCCCTACAATTCGATTGCGCGTCGTGGAAAAAATGGGTTGAAACTGGGCAAAAACATCCTCAGGAAAGCGCCAGCAGGTGTCTCGACCCGGCATTCCAATCTGCTCTGGCGTAGTCGGGGCCCCGCAGACCCCCTTGGGCGCATCACGGCAAGCCTTGCCAAGAAAAGATTGGAATGAGTAAGACATTTTTGCAAACCTGCTTTTTTGGAGGACCTCTTCTTCATCTAATATAGTCGAACAGATAAATTCGGCAACTTTCCGATTTGTAATGAAAAATACGATACAAAGCGTAACTTTTTTGAAATAGTAGGGGAGAGTCGGCCGATCTTCGCTTCAGGGTAAAAGAGCGATCTGCTCGAGCCCCGCTGTGATCGGCAAGCCGAAGGAATGATTGAGGTTTTGGATCGCCTGTCCGGCTGCCCCTTTGACGAGGTTGTCGATGACTGCCAGAACCAGCACTTGACCGGGCCGCGGCTGGTGAATTGCCAAGCGGCAGATATTGGCACCACGTACACTGCGAGTGCTGGGATGGCTGCCAAAGGGGAGGAGATCGACAAAAGGTTCTGGCCCATAGCATTCTTGGAACAGGCATTGCAGCTCTTCATTGCTGCGGGGGCTTCGGAGTCGAGCATAGAGAGTAGCATGGATGCCGCGAATCATGGGCATGAGATGGGGCGTAAACTGCAACTGAATGGGCTGCCCCGCTAGGCGACTCAGCGTTTCTTCGATCTCTGGGCGGTGGCGATGGCCACCAACCCCGTAGGCGGCAACATTATCGGCACTTTCGGTCAGCAGGAGGGAAATGCGGGCACTGCGGCCGGCTCCGCTGGCTCCTGATTTGCAATCGGCAATGAGCCCTTCGCTGTCGGTCCAGCCAGCCATCAGCAGGGGGGCAAGGCCCAGAGTAACTGCGGTGGGATAGCAGCCGGGATTGGCAATCAAGGAACTGCGCGCAATCTCTGGGCCAAAGAGTTCGGGCAAACCATAGGCGGCCTTTGACAGAAGTTCCGGACACTGATGCGCTAACCCATACCAATGTTGATATACCGAAGGATCGGAGAGCCGAAAATCGGCGCTCAGATCAATGACCCGGGTCCCCGCTGCCAATAATGCGGGCGCCATTTCCATAGCCACCCCATGGGGTGTTGCAAAAAAGACGGCATCGAGCTGGCGCAGGGTGTTGGTATCGGGAAGGGAGAAGCAGAGATCCGTGTGGCCGCGAAGGTTGGGAAAGATTTCATCAATCCGCTGGCCAGCTTCGGCGCGGGAACTCACCAGAGCGACCTCTACTTCGGGGTGTGGCAAAAGCAGGCGCAACAGCTCCACTCCCGTATAGCCCGTACCGCCAACGACACCCACACGGATCAAGCTCTTTCCCTCCTACCGACAAAAAAACAAAGCCGCCCGAAGGCGGCTACACCACAAGCACAGCAGATCAGCGCTTGGAAAACTGATGACTGCGACGGGCCTTGTGCTTGCCAACCTTCTTCCGTTCCACCTCGCGGGCGTCCCGGGTAACAAAACCAGCGCTCCGCAGCGGGCGTCGCAGGGTTTCATCGTAGGACAGCAAGGCCCGGGTAATGCCATGACGAATGGCACCAGCTTGGCCACTGGCTCCACCACCACTGACGTTGATGAGAATATCGAACTGTTGGCCGTGGCCAGTGAGTTCCAGAGGTTGGAGAACCACCATCCGCGAAGTTTCCCGGCCGAAATACTCTTCCAGGCTACGCTTGTTGATGACGATTTTGCCGCTCCCCCGCCGCAGGTAGACCCGTGCGGTAGCGCTCTTCCGACGACCCGTTCCGTAGTATTGTTCCATGCCAATTTCGCCTTAGATTTCCAGTGGTAGGGGCTGTTGCGCCGCATGCGGATGCTGACCGCCGGCGTAGACCTTGAGTTTGCGATACATGGCGCGCCCCAGGGGATTCTTGGGAAGCATTCCTTTGACAGCGATCTCGATGACGCGTTCTGGGTGCGTTTCCATCATCTTTTCAAAGGAAGCGCTTTTCAGGTTGCCCACATAACCCGTATGCCGATAATACATCTTGTCCTTGGCTTTATTGCCCGTAACTGCCACCTTGTCGGCATTGATGACAATAATGTAGTCGCCCATATCGGCATGGGGGGTAAACTCCGGTTTGTGCTTACCGCGCAATCGGCGTGCGATCTCGGTGGACAAACGGCCCAGGACTTGGTTGCTGGCATCGATCACGAACCAGTCACCCTGTACCTCATGGGACTTGGCAGAATAGGTTTTCATGGAGTACTCCGCTAAACGCGCCGCTACTATCAAGGGGCGAAAGATTACCCGGACGCTCCGCGACTGTCAACGAAAAAAGTGCCATGGGCTTTGGGGATGCGGCTTGCCAGATTGGCGCGCAGAAAGATCATGGCGCGACGATACTGGCGGAGTTCTTGATCGACAGCCAAGACATGCGCCAGTAGTTGGTCGGGCTTGGCATCCTGTAAATCAGCTAACAAGCGATGCCAGCGTTGATCCAGTTGTTCTTGATTGCTGAGCAACGCATCGAGGATGACCAAGCAGTCGGTAGTGTTGACGTTGGAAGAATTACAGATTTTGCGGATGATTTGGATGCTATCCATGATGACCTGCGGCGCGGCGAATATGCTTTGTCATTCTTAGGACCCCTACGAGCCGCGAAAGTTGCGAAAAAAAAACGGGGCGCAAGGCCCCGGTTGGAAAAATGCAGGATGGTCTTCGGTTCAGTGGCTACCGTAGACGCTCTTCTTGGTGAAACGACCACGGAAGACCCAAATTTGATACCAGTTGTACATAATCATCACTGGAACGAAGCCAGTCATGAACAAGGTAAACACCGCCAAGGAATTGGCGGGGTTCGCTGCTTCGTCGATGCTCCACGTGCCAGGGACGATGTAGGGATACATGCTTGCCCACATGGCAGCCCAAAGGAGTGCTACCACCCCTTCGCCCCAGAGCAGGGCAATAAAATTATGACCAGCTGAATGATTGCTCATGGACTTGAAGGCGAAAAAGAGCACCACAACAAACCATGCTGCCCAAATCCACCAGTTGGGACCCGTCCATTTGGCTGCTGCCCAGGGGAAAATGGCATAGGACCAAATCAGGGTGATGACAATGGCAAGGAGTGCCAGATAGGAGAACAGGCTGGTCCATCCCTTGGCGCGCTCATGGATAACGTCGCCAGGAACAAAGCGGGCGCACAGATATAGCCCGCCAGCCAGACTGGCAGCAATGACGGCACCCACCCCGGTCCAAAGACTGAAGGGAGTGAGGAAGTCCAGGGCACCGCCAGCAAAGTGGAGCAATGGAGTATGGTACCCGGTGCTCGCAATCTGGGCTGCAAGACCCGTTTTCATGGGGAAGCCTTGCAGGCTGGCACCCAAGGCAACTCCGGCAAAGAAGGGAGCGATCAGACTGCCCAGGGCAAAGAACCAGCCCCAAAGCTTTTTGCTACCACGGGCGTGGATATGAAACTCAAAGGCCACGGCGCGCATGATGATGGCCCACAGGGCAAGCATGAGTGGGATCATGAGATAGTTGAAGGCGGAGCCGTAAACCAACGGGAAGGCACCAAACAGGACGCCGCCCGCCACCACCAGCCAGGTTTCGTTGCCATCCCAAAAACCGGCCATGGAAGCCATGATGGCACCTCGTTCTTCTTCGTCCTTGGAAAACAGGGCAAAAATTCCGGCTCCCAAATCCGCCCCATCCAGGGCGATATAAAACAGAAATATCAGGCCTAGCAGTAACCACCACCAGGTAGAAAGGGCTGAGGTAATACGAAGGATATCGTGCGTAAACTCCATGGGTGACCTCATTATATAAACAATAGGGTTGGGGGCGAACTTCGCCCCCTGGAACATCAGCGCTCGGGATGGAGGGTCGCCTTGGCAAAAGTGGTTTGGACATGGCCGCCACCTGCCTGGGAACTCTCTTCTTCATGGTGATGGAAAAGGGTGTCTGAATGGGGAATGTCGTCCACTCCCTTGGCAATGACCCGGGTGAAGAAATACCAGGCCCCTGCCCAGACCATTAGCTCAAAGACGATGTACCCTGCAAACCAGACAATTTCCTGGGCAACGCTCATATTGCTCACCCCCTGATAGGTCCGCATGAGACCAAAGACCACCCAGGGCTGACGGCCAATCTCCCGTACCCACCAGCCGGTCCAGATGGCCAAGAAGGGAAGGAAGGCAGAGAACACTACTGCACGGAGGAACCAAGGATTCTGCCGCAGACCCTGGGCGTTGAGCTTGCCCCGCAGCCGCAGCCAGTTGCCCCAGAGAGCCACAAAGAAAAGGAAGAAACCAATGGCTACCATGGCCCGGAAGGCATAGAAGGGTACCCAGACGTCGGGGCGATCTTCGGGTGCGAACTGATCCAAGCCTTTGACCACCCCATTCCAGGTATGGGTTTCGAGGAGACTCAGGACGTGAGGAATGGCGATCTGA
>JABEBX010016009.1_pt1 | contig 73170 bp, 72 predicted proteins | sample 7245971 | NCBI WGS metagenome assembly JABEBX01 (sample SAMN14506365, study PRJNA622280) | hot springs metagenome | biome: hot spring [ENVO:00000051]|acidic hot spring [ENVO:00002120]; feature: spring [ENVO:00000027]|sediment [ENVO:00002007]; material: sediment environment [ENVO:01001048]... | reverse complement strand
CCGGTCTTGTCGGCGCAGAGCACGTCCATGCCGGCCATCTCCTCGATGGCCACCAGGCGCGAAACGATGGCCTTCAGCCGTGCCAGCCGCTCGGCCCCGACGGCCATAGTCACCGACAATACGGCGGGCAGGGCGACGGGGATGGCCGCCACGGTCAGGATCAGGGCAAAGAGGATCGTCCGGATCACGGGCTCCTGGCGGATCGCCAGGGCCACAAAGAGGATCACCGCGATCAGGACCAGCGCCGAAACGATCAGGAAGTTGCCGATGGCGAGCACGGCCTTGCGGAAATGGGAGATGCTCTCCGCCCGCTCCACCAGTTGGGCGGTCTTGCCGAAAAAAGTCTGCAGGCCCGTCGCCGTCACCACGCCCTGCATCTCGCCCTTGCCCACGATGGACCCGGAATAGGCGCTGTCCCCCCGCCCCTTGTCCACCGGCAGGGACTCTCCCGTCAGGACCGATTGGTCGACGCTGAGGTAAGCGCCGTCCAGCAGCAGCACATCGGCGGGAATGATGTTTCCCAGCTTCAGCAGGATGATGTCGCCGGGCACCAAATCCTGTGCGGCGATCTCCTGCCAAAGTCCGTCGCGCAGGACGCGCGCCCGCAGCGCCAGCTTCCGCTGGAGCATGGCGATGGCGTTGCCGGCCTTGTGCTCCTGCCAGAAGCCCACGCCGGCGTTTACCAGTAGGAGGGTCATGATGATGGCGAAGTCCGCCCAATGGGCCACCACCGCGGAAAGCACGGCGGCGATTTCGATCATCCAGGGAATGGAACCCCAGAAATAACCCAGAAACTGGCGGATCGGGCTGAGGTGTTTTTCGGGGATGGCATTGGCCCCGTACCGGGCCATTGCCCCAGCACCTCCGGAATGCCGGGGGAGCTTGCCAAGTCTGGGTGCTTTTCCATGGGCGCCATCTTTTCAACTCTTGCCTGGGCAAGCAAGAGGCGGTCGGCAAGATGCGCGGGGAGCGCGCCTTGGGGTGCGGCGCTACCGTGTTGCCTAGCCCTGTACTTCGGCCTGGTAACCGGCTTGGGTCACGGCCTTGAGCAACGCCTCGGCACTGGCGTCGCCCTGCACCACGGCCTTTCCTGCGGAGAGATCCGCTGCGGCATGGGTGACGCCGGCCACCTTCCCCAGCGCCTTGTTGACAGCCATCACGCAATGCCCGCAGGTCATGCCCTGAATCCTGAGAATCACTTCACTCATGGCAACACTCCTGTTCGGTGAGAAAAAGGAAAGCAACGCAGAGGTTGGCGCAGCGGGCACCTTGCCGTTAGCCAAGCCCATGGACCTGCCATCAGGTGGTCACCCACAACACTCATGACGTGCCGGCAGATCATCACCCAGGAGGGCCGCCAGGATGGGGCAGGCAGCGGTGGGGCCATGGCCGGGGCAGAGTTCGTCAAGGGCCGCCAGGCCCTTCCGCATCCGTTGCAGATCGCCGATCTTCGCATCGATCTCAGCGATCTTGACCTGCGCCAGGGCCTTGACCCGGGCCATATCTTCGTTGGCGGCGGCGTGCAGGCCGAGTAGTTCTCGAATCTCGACCAAGGAAAACCCCAGCGCCTGGGCGCGACGAATAAAGCGCAGGCGCCCTTCGGCATCGGTTCCGTAGATACGATAGTTGGCGCGGCTGCGCTGGCTGGGCTGAATCAGACCAAGGCGCTCGTAATAACGCAAGGTCTCGGGGGCCAATCCTGACTCACGCGCCAAACGACCGATGGTGATGGCAACCATGTGCTGTATCCTCCCATTGTGGTAGGATTACTATCCTACAACCTGTAGTCTACCTTAATGTCAAGAGCTTGAGGGGCTTGAGTCCGTGGGCTACGCGACGATCCTTCACTGGCCCCGCAATGTTTCCACCAGGACCGTGGCAAAGCTGCCGGCCGGCAGGAAAAAATCCAACTCCAGGGTAACGGCATCGGGCCAAGCCCACACCAGCCCCTGGGGACGCACGCGCAGGGGCCGGCGCCCCGCATCCAGGCCCTGGGCGGCCAGGCATTGCGCCCAATGCAGACCGGACTCGGCCAAAGCGGCGCCTCCCTGCCAGGCGGCCAGTGCCCCTTCTTCCACCTGCAGCGCTGCACCGCCAGGGAGGATGCCGGCACGCCCGGGCAGGGGACCGGTGGGATGGAGGTCCCAGGCCGCCGCCCGTTCCACCAGGGTCGGCAACTCTTCGTCTTCCGCACGGAAATGGCTGTGACTGCCGTCGAGCTGCACCACTTCCCCGGACAGGAGTTGCGACCAACTGTCCTGCCGCACCCGTTCGACCAAGACCGCATTGAAGAGGATGGAGCGGGCGGCCGACCAGAGCAGGCCGCGCTCATGGCGACCGACGCCGCGGGCCGTCCCGGCGAGGAGGCGTCCGGCCTTGTCGATATTGCCATGGCCAAAGCGCTGCTCGCCGAAATAATTGGGAAAGCCCTCCTGCGCCACGGCCGTCAGCCTTTCCTCCCAAAGCGCCCGATCGCCGGTAATTTCCCGCAGGACCAGATGGAAGTGATTGCCCCGCAAGACCCCCCGCCGCAGCTTTTTATCATGACGCAGCTGACTCAGGATCTGCATATTTTCATCGTTCAGGCTCGCCCAGGTGCAGGTCTTATCGGCGCCCACGGGTACGGTGAAGACCTGGCGCGCCACCGCCCAGCGGTCCTTGAGGCCGGCAAAGCCCACATCGCGCACCGCCACTCCGGCCAGACGCGCCAAGCGCTGGGCCACCTGTTCGGTGTTGAGGCCGCGCTTTTCGATCTCCAGCCAACAATGGGAGCCGCTGCCGGAAGGTAGGAAAGGCAGTTCCTCGCGCACCTGGAAATCCGCCAGTTCCGCCCGCAGACGGGCGCGCAGGCCCGCCTCGGGCCAGGGGAAAAGGCGCGGCTCGACCTCAGCCACGGTAGAGCAGTACGACGGCGTGGGCGCTGATCCCTTCGCCACGGCCGGTATACCCCAGCCCCTCCGTGGTGGTGGCCTTGATATTGACGGCATCCGCGGCGAGGCCCAGATCCTCGGCCACATGCTGCTGCATCCGGGGGATATGGGGGGCGAGCTTGGGCCGCTGGCAGACGATGGTGGCATCCACATTGCCCAGCGCAAAACCCAGCGCCTGCACCAGATCGCGGCAGTGGCGCAGGAGCACCCGCGAATCGGCCCCACGAAAACGCTCGTCGCTATCGGGGAAATGACGGCCGATGTCCCCCAGGGCTGCCGCACCAAGGAGGGCGTCGCAGATGGCATGCAACAGGACATCGGCATCGGAGTGACCGGCCAGGCCAAGGGCATAGGGCACCTGCACGCCGCCCAGGATCAGGGGCCGGTCGGGCACCAGCGCATGCACGTCAAAACCATGGCCAACGCGAAAACCGCTCATTTTGCCTGCTCCTTCCATTGCGCCTCCAGGATGGCCGCCGCCAGGGGCAGGTCTTCCGGGAGGGTCACCTTGATATTGTCCCCATGCCCACGCACCAGCAGCGGCCGCCAGCCTTGCCGTTCCATGGCCGAGGCCTCGTCGGTTACCTTCCACCCTTGCCGCGCGGCGTCGGCCAGCGCCGCGGCCAATGCCCCCAGCGGAAAGGCCTGGGGCGTGAAGGCGCGCCAGAGGGCACTGCGCTCCACCGTCTCCAGCACCCGGCCATGATCCTCCCTTTTCAGGGTATCGGCCACCGGCAAGGCGAGCAGCGCCCCTTGGGAGGCATCCGCCAGGCTGTCCAGCAAGAGATCCAGGTCCTCACGGCGCAGGCAGGGGCGCGCGGCGTCGTGGACCAGGACCCAGTCCGTGTCCGCGGCGCCCTGCCGGCGGAGCGCCTGCAGGCCAAGCCCCACGGAATCCGCCCGTTCCACTCCCCCCGCCACGGGCGGTAAAAGCCTGCCGGTCTCATCGCCAAGGCATGCTCGCCAGTCCTCCCTCGCCAGGTCGGCAACGGGTAGGACGAGTTGGACGCCCGTGATGCGCGGATGCCCGAGAAAGCACCCCAGGGCATGGGCCAGGACCGGCCGACCGTGGAGCAGAAGATATTGTTTCGGTAGCCCGCCGCCAAAGCGCCTGCCGCTGCCCCCCGCCGGCACTACCGCCCAGATACGTCCCATATCCCTCTCCCGCCATGCCGATGCCGCGAATCCGGCGCCATTTTGCCGTTGCCCGCAGACGTAGTCAAAAACAGTTCCGGCCGGTAAACTATGCCATTCTTTCGTTCAGCGAACCGGATTCCTTGAAGCCTGTGTTTTCCCCAGGGCTCGCGCCACAGCCCGGAGTTCCCCTATCCTTTAACGGGGTCTTTGCCGCCGCCGAGGGCTGGCTGGCCGCCGAGTTGGCGCAGGCCTCTTGGCGGCGGCCCTCCAGCGCCTGCCGCCGCGGGCCTTTCTCGACCGTCATGCCTTTGTTCTGGCCATCGGTGACTCCCTGGAGCCGGAATCCTTCCGGCAACGCCTCGTGGATGCGGGTTACCGCGCTGTCAGTGAAGTCTCCGAGCCCGGCGAACTGGCTTGGCGGGGCGGGATCATCGACCTTTTCCCCACCGGCAGCCCCCTCCCCTATCGGATCGAACTCTTCGACGCCGCTGTTGAGACCATCCGCCAATTCGACCCGGAAACCCAGCTTACCCTGCAGCGGGTGGAACGTGTCGCCCTGCTGCCGGCCCGGGAGGTCCCCGTCGATGCCGCCGCCATCCATGATTTCCGTGGCCGCTTTCGCGCCCGTTTTGCCGGCGACCCGCAACGGGCGGAAATCTATCGCGCTGCCAGTCGCGGCCAAGTCCCCGCCGGGGCCGAAAACTATCTGCCGCTGTTCTTTGCCGAGAGCAGTACCCTCCTCGACCACCTCCCCGCCGATACCATCCTCCTTCTGCCCCACGGCTTGACAGCCGCTGCCCAGGCCCTGCGTCGTGACTGGGAAGAACGCCATGAGGAACGCGCCCACGATCTGTCTCACCCCATCCTGCGCCCGGATGAACTGCTCCTGAGCCCCCCGGAGTGGGAAGACGCCCTGGCCAGCTTCGCCCTGGTCCATCTGCACAGCAACGGCTCCGGCCACGATCTGCCTGCTGCCCCGCCGCCCGACTTGCGCGCCGGACGAGAAGAACCCCTGGCGTCCCTGGATACCTTCTTACGCCATTTGCCTGCCCAGGCACGGGCCCTGCTGGCTGCGGAGTCACCCGGCCGCCAGGAGGCCCTGGCCGAGCGGCTTGGCCATGGGGGCTTGCTGCCGGAGCGGGTGGACTCGTGGCAGACATTCGTCCAGGGCGACCAACGCCTCGCCATTACCGTCGCCCCGCTGGAGCGGGGTCTGCTGCTCAAGGATGGGATCAACGTCAATCTGGCCCTGATTTCCGAGGCCCAGATCTTCGGCGACCGGGTCTTTCAGCAACGGCGCAGCGAGACGGCCCGGCACCGCAGCATCGAATCCCTGGTGCGCGACCTGGGCGATCTCCATTCCAACGATTACGTCACCCACGAAGAGTATGGCATCGGCCGTTTTCAGGGCATGGCCACCCCCTTTGCCGGCCAGGGGGATGTTAACGAATATGTGGTGCTGGAATACGCCGGCGGTGACCTTGTCTATGTGCCCGCCGACCACCTCGACCGCATCGCCCGCTATGTAGGCAACGGCGCCAGCGATCCGGTCCTTTCCAAGCTGGGCAGCCATCAATGGGAAAAGGCCAAGGCCAAGGCCCGGCAAAAAGCCGTTGACGCTGCCGCGGAACTGCTGGACATCTACGCCCGTCGCGCCGCCCGCCAAGGCCGTCGCTTTCCTGCACCCGACGATGCCTATTGGGACTTCGTCTCCCGTTTTCCCTTCGAGGAAACCCCCGACCAGCAGGCCGCCATCGACGCGGTCATCGCCGACATGACCTCTCCCCATCCCATGGACCGGCTGGTCTGTGGCGACGTGGGTTTCGGCAAGACCGAGGTGGCCCTGCGCGCGGCCTTTATCGCCGTCCATGGCGGCGCCCAGGTGGCCTTGCTGGTGCCCACCACGCTGCTCGCCCAGCAGCATTACGAAACCTTCCTGGATCGCTTCGCCGGCCTGCCCCTGCGCATCGAGGTCCTGTCGCGCTTCCAGAACAGCCGTGAGCAAAAGGCCATTCTCGCCGCCACAGCGAGGGGCGCCGTGCACATCCTCATCGGCACCCACCGCATCCTGCAGAAGGACGTCCGTTTCCACGATCTGGGCCTGCTGATCCTCGATGAAGAACATCGCTTCGGCGTGCGCCAGAAGGAACAGATCAAGGCCCTGCGGGCGGAGGTGGATATCCTCACCCTCACCGCCACCCCCATTCCCCGTACCCTGAACCTCTCCATGGCCGGCCTGCGGGATCTCTCCATCATCAGCACCCCTCCCCAGCGCCGCCAGCCCGTCCGTACCTTCGTCCAGATCTGGGACGATGCGGTCGTGGTGGAGGCCTGCCAGCGCGAACTGCTCCGGGGGGGGCAGGTCTACTTTCTCCACAACGAGGTGCAGAGCATCGAACGCCTCGCCGCCACCCTGCGCCGGCTTCTGCCCGAAGCCCGCCTGCGCGTCGCCCATGGACAAATGCCCGGCGGCGAACTGGAAGCGGTGATGCTGGATTTTTATCACCAGCGCTTCGACATCCTGCTCTGCACCACCATCATCGAATCGGGCATCGACAATCCCCACGCCAACACCATCCTCATCGACCGCGCCGACAAGTTCGGCCTCGCCCAGCTCCACCAGTTGCGCGGCCGGGTGGGGCGTTCGCACCAGCGCGCCTACGCCTACCTCTTCACCCCCGAACCCCGCGCCATGACCAGCGATGCGCAGCGGCGCCTGGAGGCCATCCAGTCCCTGGAAGACCTGGGGGTCGGCTTTGCCCTGGCCAGCCACGACCTGGAGATCCGCGGTGCGGGCGAACTGCTGGGAGACCAGCAAAGCGGCCATATCGACGAAGTGGGCTTCACTCTCTACATGGAACTGCTGAACGACGCCGTGGCGGCCATCCGTGCCGGCCGCGACCCGCGCAGCCTCAGCGAAAGGCGCGCCGCCGGTCCGGAGATCCACCTCAATACCCCGGCTCTCATACCCGCCGATTACCTCCCCGACATCCATCTGCGCCTGCAGTTTTACAAGCGGATCTCCGATACCGGCAGCGATGACGCCATCAGCGAGATCATGGTCGAAATGGTGGACCGCTTCGGCCCTCTGCCGCCGGCAACGCGCACCCTGCTCTGCCAGTCCCGCCTCCGCCTGGCTGCCCAGCATCTGGGGGTGGAAAAGATCGACGCCGGTCCCGCCGGTGCACGCTTGCAGTTCAGTGCCCAAACGCGCGTCTCTCCGGAAAAGATCATCACCCTGATCCAGCAACGCAGCCAGGAATACCAACTCGAAGGCGAATCACGCCTGCGCCTGCGCCGCGACCTGCCCGATGGCGAGGCCCGCTGCCAAACCCTTATTCACCTCTTGGACGAACTGGGAGTGCCGTCATGACCACCACCCGCATCGCCATCCTGAGTCCTACGGAACAGGGACCCATGCCCTTGCCGGCGAGTGCCGGGCAACTGGTCACGCAATTGGAAACCCACCAGGAGATCTGGGGATGGTGGCTGCAAACCTGGGCGCTCCCCTTGGGCGAAGGCGAGATCATGCCCTTTCTTCAGGAGCTTTCCCGCCAGGGCGCCGCCCAAAACCGCCAAGTCACCTGGGCCAGCGCAGCGCAGCCCGTGGCCCGGCGCCTGGTCCTGCAGGGGCAAAACGCCGCCGAAGCCCTGCGCCGCGCCCTCGCCGCCCTGCACCTCCAAGGCCTGATGCCCGGACGGGTGGAAACGGCCCAAGGCACATTGCTCATCCTGAGCCTGCACGGCCCCGAAAACCGCATCTCCCTGCATAATCATCAACTCCAGGAGGCCCTGGAGGGTCTGGCCGTGGATGCCGCCCTCACCCCGATCTGGCCTGCGGGGCATTTTCGCCTCCTCCTCGCGGACATGGATTCCACTCTCATCGCCATCGAATGCATTGACGAACTGGCCGACCATCTCGGCCTCAAACGCCAGGTGGCCGCCATTACCGAGCGCTCCATGGAAGGCGAGCTGGATTTCCGCACTTCCTTGCAGGAGCGGGTGCGCCTCCTGGCGGGCACCCCCGCCAGCGTCCTGGACGACGTCATCGCCCACCGGCTGCAACTCAACCCCGGCGCCCGAGAACTGGTGCACGGCCTCCATCAACATGGCATCGAAGTAGGGGTGGTGTCGGGCGGATTCACCCATTTCACCCGCCATCTCCAGGATCTCCTGGGCCTGGACTACGCCTTCGGCAACACCCTGGAGATCAGCGACGGCCAGCTCACCGGCAATGTCCTGGGGGAGATCATCGATGCTCCCGCCAAGGCGCAGATCCTGCAGGTCCTGGCCCGGGGCCTCGACACCGATCCCAGCCACTGCATCGCCATGGGCGACGGCGCCAACGACCTCGCCATGATCCACCTCGCCGGCGCCGGCATCGCCTATCACGCCAAGCCGGTGGTCCGTTCCCAGGCGGACTTCCAGATCCGCCACGGCGGCCTGGACGCCGTCCTGGCCATCCTCAGCCTGACACCGGCCTGATGTGGGCAGTACCGGACGGAGAAAGCGTGATAGCGAATATTTAGACTTGATTTATATTTTTATCTAATCCATAATCTTTTCCAGCCCGTCGGGATATCCATCAAACCGTCGGCCGGGCTCGGCCCGGGGCTGGTAAGCAGTCGCAGCGTAATCCGTCACTACTGCGTAAGGAGTCTTTATGGAACACAGCAATCGGGAAGGCCAACGCGTTCCCCAGGTCGTCTTCAAAACCCGGGAAGGCAGTCAATGGAAGGATGTCAGCACCAACGACCTTTTTCAAGGCAAGACCGTAGTCGTCTTCGCCCTCCCCGGCGCCTATACCCCCACCTGCTCCTCCAGCCACGTCCCCCGGTACAATGAGTTGGGACCGGTGTTCCAGGCCAATGGCGTCGATGCAGTCCTCTGCATTTCCGTCAACGATGCCTTCGTCATGGACGCTTGGGCCAAGGACCAAAATGCCGAGAATGTGCGCTTCATTTCCGACGGCAACGGCGATTTCGCCGCCGGGATGGGAATGCTCGTGGACAAGTCCGACATCGGCTTCGGCAAGCGTTCCTGGCGCTACTCCATGCTGGTGAAGGACGGCGTCATCGAAAAGATGTTCATCGAGCCCGACAAGCCCGGCGACCCCTTCGAAGTCTCCGACGCCGACACCATACTCCACTACATCAATCCCCAGGCAAAGGAGCCCGAGTTCGTCACCATCTTCACCCGCGACGGCTGCCCCCACTGCATCCGCGCCAAGGCCATGCTCAAGGAGCGGGGCATTGCCTTCGAGGAGATCAAGACGGGCCAGGGCACTGGGGTTTCCTCCCGTACCCTCCGCGCCACCACCGGGCGCTCCACGGTGCCGCAGGTCTTCATCGGCGGCAGACACATCGGTGGGGCGGACGACCTCGCGCATTATTTCGGCGTGGCCTAAGGCCACAGCATCCGCCTAGCAGCGCTCACCGGATCTCCTGCAAGCAGGAGTCCGGTAGCCTTTTCCGAGGAGAAAAGCATGTCCGGACATTACGACCTCATCGCCATCGGCGGCGGCAGCGGCGGCATCGCCACGGCCAATCGCGCCGCCCGTTACGGGGCCAAGTGCGCCGTCATCGAGGCCGGCCCCCTGGGCGGCACCTGCGTCAACGTCGGTTGCGTACCCAAAAAGATCTTCTGGAACGCCGCCGCCATTCAGCACAGCGGGGAAATGGCCCCGGAATACGGCTTCAGGCCCCTCCATGGCGCATTCCAGTGGCCAGCGCTGAAAGCCGTCCGCGACGCCTATATCAAGCGTCTCAACGAACGCTACGGCATAGGGCTCATGGATAACGGCGTCGAACTCCTCCACGGTCACGGACAATTTGTCGACGCCCGGCACATCACCGTCCATGGCGAGACCTACAGCGCCGATCACATCGTCATCGCCACTGGCAGCCGCCCCATCGTGCCCAGCGTTCCCGGTGCGGAATTGGGCATCACCTCCGACGGATTTTTTGCCTTGGAGCAGCAACCAAAATGCGTAGCCGTAGTGGGAGCCGGCTATATTGCCGTGGAACTCGCCGGGGTGCTCAAAGGCCTGGGCAGCGAAGTCTCCCTGCTCATGCGCCGCAGCCATTTTCTCGACAGCTTCGACCCCATGCTCCGCGAAGCGCTCATGGATGCCATGCTCCGCTCGGGCGTCAACATGCTCACCCGCCGCCAGGTCACCGCAGCCCGGAAAGATGCCCAGGGCCTGACCCTGGCCTTCAGCGACGGCGAGGCCCTCAGCGGCCTGGACAGCATCATCTGGGCCATCGGGCGCGCACCCAATAGCGGGGAACTGGGTTTGAATAAAGCCGGAGTGCTTACCGATAGCGCCGCTTACATCCCCACCGACGCTTACCAGAACACCAATGTCCCGGGTATCTATGCCATCGGCGACGTCACCCCGCGGCCAGCCCTCACTCCTGTTGCCATCGCCGCCGGCCGCCGCCTGGCCGACCGCCTCTTCGGCGGGATGAAGGACCGCCACCTCGACTATGGCCTGATCCCCACCGTGGTATTCAGCCATCCCCCCATCGGCACCATCGGTCTGACCGAGGACCAGGCCCGGGAGCGCCATGGTGACGATGGCGTCAAGGTCTACCGCACCCAGTTCACCCCCATGCTCCACGCCTTTTCCGCCGACCCGGGCAAAACCGCCATGAAACTGGTCACCGTGGGGAGAGAAGAAAAAATTGTCGGGCTGCATGTCATTGGCGAGGGTGCCGACGAGATGCTCCAGGGCTTCGCCGTCGCCCTGCGCATGGGGGCCACCAAGCAGGACTTCGACGACACCATCGCCATCCACCCCACCAGCGCCGAAGAACTGGTGACCATGCGCTAAGGGCGTCGGCCATCGCGGTCCGGAAATGATCCAGCACCGCCCCGGCACCATGAAATCCATAAAGCCTAGGAGCGGCCCATAACCGCGATTTCCCAGTCGCGCGTGGGTCGCGGCCATGGGCCCTCCTACATTGCGTTGCATGGAAGGCGGCGTTGGCCATCCTCTACCCCTGGTCTGGGGCTGCCTGCCCTTGCCCGGCCAGGAAGGCCACGCCCTCCAGCACCTGGAAAAGGTCGCGGGCATAATAGTCCGGAGCGGTATCGTTGTAGCTCTTGGCACCTTGGTTGGAATCCACGAAAATGGTTCTCATGCCGGCCCGCTGTGCGCCGAAAACATCCCGATACATGTCATTGCCCACATAAATGGCCTCATGGGGCCGGACGCCCAGTTTCTCCAAGGCCCACTCGAAGAGCCGGGGATCGGGCTTGCGAAAGCCATAGTCTCCGGAAATCACCCGCGCAGGAAAATACTTTTTGACCTTCATGGCCTTCATTTCGGGTAACGCGAAACAGGGCTGGGCATCGGAGATGATGCCCAAGCGGTAATTTTGCTGCAACTCTCGGAGGATCCGCTTTACCCCAGCATAACGTTGCAACCGGGTGCGGGAAATGGCGCGGTACAGTTGGGCAAGGGCCTGCGCCAGTTCATCCCGGCGCTTGGCCGGCTTACTGTTCTCCTGCGCCAGCAGCGTCGCCCAGATCCCCACCACATCTATTTCCGGATATTTCTCCGGCGAACCGCGTTTCATCTCTTTCATGATCGCATAATAGCGATCACGCAATTCACCACGATTCAGCGAAATACCGTGAAAGGTCAGGTAATGGGCAATGGCGCGATAGATTTCCTCCATGTCCTCATTGGTTTCGATGTTGATCAGCGTACCATAAAGGTCGAAATAGACTGCTTCTATAGCCATGGTGCTACCTCCGCAGGGTTTTATGGGCCTCATGTACCAGCACCTGGCTATAGTGCCAGTCCAGCCAGGAATTGCGCGCGATCCGGAGCAGGGTCAACCCCATATAAAAAGGGATGCGCTGGGTGATGGCGGCAAAGGCCGCGTGACGATCCGGGAAATGACAGGCGTATTCCCAGAGAAAATGGCCGATAAAGGGCTCCGCCAGATCCTTCCGATGGGTGTGCCGCAGAAAAAAATGCTGCAATTCTCCGGCGACCATGCCCAGATCATAAGCCCGATCGGCAGGGTGCATGCGCTCCAGGTCAATGGCGGTGACCGCCAGCCCGGCGCCGAACAGGAGATTCGACGGCGTGGCATCGCCATGCACCATCACTGCACAGTCGGACCACATCGCCCCCTCCTGCCGCCAGCCCTCATAATCATGATGAAAGGTCCGGGCCTGTGCTGCGCTGATGCGGCTGCGACGCAGCAAGCGGGCGATGATCTTGGCAAAATAAGCCTCATGCCCGGCAAAGTTCACCCGTTCCGATCGCGCCGTCAAATTGTGCATTTTCGCCAAAAAATAGGCCAGCGCCGTGAGCTTGGCGAAGAGGATATCCGGCTGATGGTCACGGATGCTCTGTTCGATCACCGCGGAAAGGGAGCGCCCCGGAGAAAAAGTCTCCACCAGGATATTGTTGATGCCCTGATTGCAACCCAATGCCCTGGGTACCGCATGGGGCATACCGGCAAAACCGATGGACCGGATATATTCGAGATGATGAAACTCGTTTTCGGCACGCGGCCATAATAGCGCCGGATCCTTCCCGTGCTGGTTGTAGAATTTGCCAATTACCCGCTGGCGCGTTTTCGCCTCTTCATAGAGATAAACCTCGTTGGAAGCGGGGAACTGGAATACGCGGAATTCGGCATGGCCATGGATATGGGTAATTTGCGGAAAAATGGATCCCTGCAGGTAGGCATGCAAGGGGTCACCGGCGCTGAGCCGTCCCAGGTACCTCATCACCCGGACCGCCCCCGCTCAACCAAGAGCATGGGAAGCAGGAACGGCGCAGGGATGCCGCTGCGTGGTCAGGATTGGTGCCGGCCATGGAAGGCCTTGATGGCCTCCGGTCCCACGGCGGTGGCGCAGCTACAGATGGGACAATCGGCCACCAGGGGCACCGTAGCCTCCAGCACATGGCGCACCCGCGCCATGCCCTCATGCATGACCGCCTCGATGGCCTCCAGGGTGATGGGCGCCGCCGACTTGCCTGCGGCAGGATTCACCACCAGGGCCAGGGGGGCATAACACAAGCCGATTTCCCGCGCCAACACCGCCTCGGGTGCGCCGGTCATCCCCACGATATCCCCCCCGTCCCCCTCGATACGGCGGATCTCCGCGGCGGTCTCCAGGCGCGGTCCCTGGGTGGCGGCATAGGTGCCGCCGTCCACGGCCTGTTCCCCTGCCGCCTTCACCCCCGCCAGGAGACGGGCGCGGAGATGGGCGCAGTAAGGTTCGGAAAAGTCGATATGAACCACCATGCTTTCGCCGCCCTCGAAAAAAGTGCCGGGGCGGCCATGGGTGTAATCGATGAGCTGGTCCGGAATGCACAGAGCCCCCGTCGCCATCTGAGAAGTGATCCCACCCACCGCCGCCACGGCGATGACATGAGTTACCCCCACATGGTGAAGCGCCCAGATATTGGCCCGGTAGTTGACCCGGTGCGGGGGAATGGTATGGCCGTAACCGTGGCGGGCGATAAAAACCACGTCCTGCCCCCCCATCCGCCCAAAGGTCAGGGGCCCCGATGCCTCGCCGAAGGGCGTTCGCACCACGCGCCGGTCCAGCACTTGCAGATTCTTCAGCCGGGTCAGACCGCTACCGCCGATAATGCCGACACTGCCCATCAGGCGTCCTCCGGCAGCGCAAAAATCCCCGGGGCATTACGGCCCAGGCCGCGGGCATCCAGGCCGTAGCCGAAAACGAAACGGTCCGGCACGTCCAGAGCCACATAATCCACCTGCACATCGACCTTGCGCGGCCGCACTTTGCGCACCATTACCGCAGTGTGCACCGCCGCTGCGCCCTCGTGCAGACAATATTCCTGCAGGGCCTTGAGGGTCACCCCTTCATCGAGGATGTCATCCAGTAGGAGCACCACTGCCCCCTGCACGCTTTCCCGCGGATACAGACGCCATTGCAAGACTCCGCCGGCAACCTCGGATCCATAGCGGCTGACCTGCACCGAGTCCAGCAGGAGGGGGAAATGCAGGTGCGGCAAAATCTGCCCAGTCACCACTATCGCCCCATTGAGTACAGACAGGACCAGTACCGGACGATGGGGAGTCAGGGGTTCCAGATCCCTATTTATGGCAACGGCCATCCTCTGGATGGCCGCCTCCACTTCCTCCACGCCAAACAACCGCTCAGCGGGCCCTAGATGGGTAGGAGTCATGACTTAGTAGGTAAAGGTGACCACATCGTCGTCCATGGCCTGCTCGATGACGTAAGCGCCGCCGACCACGTCTTCGATTTCAGGAATGAGGTCTTCCTTGGTGCAATTCCACAACTCCAGGGTCGGGGTACACACAAAGAACTTCACTCCCGCTTCGTGGGCATCCTTGATGAAGTCATAGACACTCTTGGGGCTGCCGGGCATCACAAACATCTTCTCGGCCACACCCTTCTTGGCCAACTCGCCGGCACGGGCCGTCAGCACGACCTCCACCTCGAAATCCATGGCAGCCGCCACAGTGGCCTGGAAAAAGGGCGCACCGAGTTCCTGGGGGTTGGAGGGATCCGTGTTCACCATGACCATCAACAATTTATCTGCCATACCGTTCTCCTTGAAAATTCGGTCTTACAAGTTCGGGGCTGTCATCATAGTGGGCTCTCGCCCCGCCCGCACCATGAAATGATTGATTGATCCATAAAAACCGTCGCAGCGTCAGAGGCCCTCTTCGGCGATCTCGGCCGTGCGCCGGGCCCGGGTCGCCCGCAAGAGGATCTCGCGCTCTTCGGCAAGGGCCCGTTTGGCCACCTGGATGGCCTCCAGGAGATCGTCGCGCTTGGACTCCATCAGGTCGCCGCCGGCATCCATCAGGCGCGCGGTTTTTTCCTGGATTTCATCCAGCAATACCCCCATGCGCTCCTCCGCTGCCGATTCCAGATCCTTGAGCCGGTCGCGCCCCTTGTCCATGGCCCGGCGCAACTCCTGCCGCGTTTCCGCGCCGCTGGCGGGCGCCAGCAAGAGGGCCCCTACGGCGCCCACCAAAACCCCAACGAGAAAACCTTCCGCGCTTTTCATTGATTTCTCCTGACTGTATAGCAATAAGAACGCCTATCGGCGGCGCAAAAAATAACGAAGCCCCGTGCCGATGGCGCGATACCAGGTGCGCAGTTCCTGCACGGGCCTGAGCACGGCATCGGAAGCGTCCAGCACGGCATCGCTCAGATATTTAAGGGTATAATCCACCCGCTGCATCTGTACCCGGCCGCTTTGGGTCATGCGTTTGATGTCGGCCAGGGCCACCTTGATGTCGAAAATCAGCGGCCCTGCGTCCTGCTCGGCCCGCGCCAGGAGTCGCTCCAGCCGCAGGGAGGTGCGCACCAGCACCGCGGCAGTTACCGCCACGACAAGTAACAAAAGGATCATTACGATCGCAATGATGGTCAAGGCCGCTGTCACACTCATAATCCATCTCCAGGGCTGCTGCCATAAGTATAGGCATAGTCTATGGACTACGTAAAATTGGCCATCGCCTCATGGCCCAAAGGCTTGCAGGAGGATGGCCAGCCATAGGGCCGTCAGCAGGGCAACGGCGCCATTACCCCATAAACGCTGCCGGAGCGTCAGCACGGGTGCCGGGTAGCGTCGGCGGTAGGCGCGCCAGGCGAGCCACAGCAGGAACAGCCACAGCGCGGCCAGCACCCAGCCCCCCAGCACATCGCTCAACCAGTGAACGCCCAGACCGAGGCGGCTCCAGGAGATGCCCAGAATCAGCGCTCCCAGGCACAGAAAGACAGCGCTGCGCAGCCAGCGGCTGGGTAGCTGCCGCTGTAGGAGGAGGGCGATCAAGCCATATACTAGCAGGGCAAGGCTGCTGTGGCCGCTGGGAAAGGCCGGGGTGCCCAGAGCCAGGCCGAGGGGGGGGCGGGGCCGGTCCACCGCTATTTTCATCACTTCGACCAGAAGGGCGAGGGTCGCCACCCCGAGACTCAGCAGCAACCCCTCGAAAAAGCGCCGCCCGGCAAAAAATCCCGCGCTCACCAGGGCCACCACCCAAGGCAGGATCGTCGCCCCGCCGAAGCGGGAAAGGTTTTGCCAAAGCAGTCCGGCGGCAGGGCTCCACTGACCGCGCAAAGACTGCTCCAGGCGAACATCCAGCGTACCCAGAGAGGCCAGATCGATGGCAATGACCTGCCCCAGCCAAAGCCAGAGCAGCCCTCCCAGGCCCAGGCCCAAGGCCAGCAAGGCCAGGAATTCCAGTCGCTGCGGCCCCTTCATGACCCTAGCCGGCTCCCTGGAAATGACGCCACAAGAGCATAAATGCAATGGCGACAGCGGTCAGGCTGAGCACCAGAACGGCCGCCGCCCCACTATCCTTGGCGCGGGCGATGAGGGGGTGGAAATCCGGCTCCAGCAGATCGGCCAGGGCCTCTACGGCGCTATTGAGCAGCTCTACCGCGAGAATGAGGGCCATCAGGACCAAGACCAGCGCCCACCAGATCAGGGGTGGCTGCAACCAGGCCAGGAACAACAGGCCCAGCACGACGGCCATGATTTCCGTACGAAAACTCGCTTCATTCCGCAGCGCGCTGCGCAGGCCGCGGGAGGCATAGGCGGCGCGCCGCCACAGGGGAGCGTTTTTCATGACCAGCCGCCTTGCTCCTTGAGGGAAACGGGGTCCCCATCGCCCACAATGAAGTGATCCAGCAGGCGCAGGTCCAAAAGACCCAGAGCGGCCTCCATGCGTCTGGTCAGGGCGAGATCCGCGGCACTGGGCTCGGCGATGCCGGAAGGGTGATTATGGGCCAGGATCAGCGCGGCGGCATTGATCTCCAGGGCGCGGCGGACTACTTCGCGCGGATGCACGGCGGCGCTGTCGACGGTTCCCCAGAACATCTCTTCAAAGCGCAACACGCGATGGCGGTTGTCGAGGAATATCACGGCAAAGACCTCGCGGCGCTGGTCGCGCAAGGCCGCTGCCAGGTAGCGCCGCACCGCCGTCGGCGAGTCCAGCGGCTCCCCGCGCTTCCAGTCCTCGGCCAGATGCCGCCGCCCCAACTCCAGGACCGCCTGCAACTGGGCATATTTGGCGTCGCCTAGCCCCTTATGGGCGCAAAAATTTTTGCGTGCCGTGGTCAGCAGGCCGCGCACGCCACCAAAGGCTTGCAAGAGCTCCCGCGCCAGATCGACCGCGCTTTTGCCGGGCAAGCCGACGCGCAAAAAAATCGCCAACAGTTCCGCATCGGAGAGGCTGGCCGCACCGGACTGCAAAAGTCGCTCCCGTGGCCGTTCGTCCAGCGGCCAATCCGTAATAGCCATACGCTCCCCCCTTCCCTTACACTAAGGATTATGATGAATAATGGCGTATTCAACACGACGGACCCCCTCGCTGGCAAACGGATTCTGCTCGGCGTGAGCGGGAGCATTGCGGCCTACAAGAGCCCCGACATCGTTCGCGCCCTGCGCACGGCAGGCGCCGACGTGCGGGTGGTGCTGAGCGCCGCGGCTGCAGAATTCGTTACCCCCCTCACCCTTCAAGCTGTCAGCGGCCAGCCGGTACGCACGGCCCTCTTTGCCGCCGCGGAAGAGGCGGCCATGGATCATATCCGCTTGGCACGCTGGGCCGATGCCTGCCTGCTGGCACCCATCACCGCCCACGGCCTGGCCCGTCTGGCCCAGGGTCTGGCCGACGACCTCCTCAGCACCCTCGTCCTCGCCAGCCGTGCTCCGCTTTTCCTGGCCCCGGCCATGAACGTGCGGATGTGGGAGCACCCCGCCACCCGGCGCAACTGCGCCACGCTGCGGAGTGATGGGGCGCAATTTCTTGGGCCCGAGTCGGGCAGCCTGGCCTGCGGCGAAGAGGGGGAAGGACGCATGTTGGCCCCCGAGCGCATCGTGGCCGAGTTGCGCCTGGCCCTGGCGGAAAAAACCTTGCCGGGCCTGCGCGTCCTCGTTACCGCCGGCCCCACTTGGGAGGCCCTGGACCCGGCCCGGGGCATCAGCAATCGCGCTAGCGGCAAGCAGGGTTTCGCCATTGCCCAGGTATTGGCCGAAGCCGGGGCGCTGGTGACGCTGGTGGCTGGCCCCAGTCACGAAGCCACGCCGCCGGGTGTGACCCGTCGGGATGTGGTTTCCGCAGAGGAGATGCAAGCCGTCTGCCTGGAAGCCCTGGAGGGCCCCGTGGATGTCTTGATCGCCAACGCCGCCGTGGCCGACCATCGGCCGGCGCAGCGCAGCCTGCAGAAAATGGACAAAGGCAGCTTGCCCAATCCCCTCCCCCTGACGGAAAACCCCGATATCGTCGCCGCCATGGCCCGGCACCCGCGCCGCCCCCGCTGGGTCATCGCCTTTGCCGCCCAGACCCATGACCACCTGGAGCAAGCCGCGGCCAAGGCCCGGGCCAAAGGGGTGGATATGATCATCGCCAACGATATCGGCGACGGCAGGATGGGCATGGGCGCCACGGCCAATCATCTGCACATGCTCTTCGGCGGGCAGATAACGGATCTGGGCAGCAGTGACAAACTCACCCTCGCCCGCCGCCTGGTCCGTACCCTCACGCCGCTGCTGCAGCATAGCCCCCCTTCCTCCAGCGAGACCAGCGAAAGCCCATGAAAAGCCTTGCCATCCGTATCCTCGACTCCCGCCTCGGCCAGGAATGGCCCCTCCCCCATTATGCCTCCACCGGCGCCGCCGGCATGGACCTGCGCGCCTGCCTGGATGCGCCCCTCCAGCTCATGCCGGGGCAGGCGGAGTTGGTATCGGCGGGTTTTGCCATGCACATCGGCGACAGCGGCGTCACCGCGCTGCTCCTGCCGCGCTCGGGCCTGGGCCATCGTGGCCTGGTACTGGGCAACCTCGTCGGCCTCATTGATTCCGACTATCAAGGCCCCCTCAAGGTCTCCCTATGGAACCGCAGCGGCGAAAAGCTGCACATCGAAGCCGGCGAGCGCATCGCCCAACTCATTCTGGTACCGGTATTGCGTCCCCGCCTGGAGATCGTGGATGATTTCGCGCCGACCTCCCGAGGGGAGGGTGGCTTTGGCAGCACGGGCAACCATTAACGACCCCCAAAGCCCCTCACGCCTTGGGCAGGGTCACTCCGCTCTGCCCCTGATATTTCCCCCCGCGGTCGGCGTAGGAGACGGCACAGGGTTCGTCGGATTCCAGGAAGATCACCTGGGCCACGCCTTCGTTGGCATAGATCTTGGCCGGTAGCGTGGTGGTGTTGGAAAACTCCAGGGTGACATAGCCCTCCCACTCGGGCTCGAAGGGCGTCACGTTGACGATGATGCCGCAGCGGGCATAGGTGGATTTGCCCAGGCAGATGGTGAGGACATTGCGGGGGATGCGGAAGTATTCCACCGTTCGCGCCAGGGCGAAGGAGTTGGGGGGGATGATGCAGGTGTCACCGCTAAAATCCACGAAGGAATCTTCACTGAAGTTCTTGGGATCCACGATGGCGCTGCGGACGTTGGTGAAGACCTTGAATTCGCCGGCGCAACGGATGTCATAACCATAGGAGGAGAGTCCATAGGAAATGACCGGATGCCCCTCCACGGTACGGATCTGATGGGGGGAGAAGGGCTCGATCATGCCGTGCTCCTCCGCCATGCGGCGGATCCAGTGATCGGATTTGATGCTCATAGCGGAGGAACCTCTGACGCTGGCGACCTAGCGATTCTGGACGACGATGTTGGGGAACTTGTGACTGTGGTCCACGGCCTGGAGGGCCACCCGGGCGGCAGTATGCCGGGCCAGTTCCAGATAGATTTTGGCCAGCTTGGAATCGGGCTGGGCCACCACCGTCGGCGCGCCGTTGTCGGCTTCGTCGCGGATGTGGCGATCCAGGGGCACCGCCCCGAGGAAATCCACCCCATACTGCTCGGCCATGGCCGCACCACCCCCATGGCCGAAGATATCATCCTCGTTGCCGCACTTGGGGCAGATGTAAAAGCTCATGTTTTCGATGATGCCGAGGATGGGAACGCCCACCTTTTCGAACATCTTGAGTCCCTTGCGGGCATCCAGCAGGGCGATGTCCTGGGGCGTGGTGACAATGACCGCACCAGAAACCGGTACCTTTTGCGCCAGGGTCAACTGGGTGTCGCCGGTACCCGGCGGCAGGTCCACCACCAGATAATCCAATTCGCCCCAGCGGGTGTCGCCCAGCAACTGTTCCAGGGCCTGCATCACCATGGGGCCGCGCCAGACCATGGGGGTTTCCTCATCGATGAGAAAGCCGATGGACATGGCCTTGATGCCATGGCCCTCCATGGGCTCCATCTTCTTGCCATCCTTGCTGGTGGGCTTCCCCGAAAGGCCGAGCATACGGGGTTGGCTCGGCCCATAAATGTCGGCATCCAGCATACCCACCACCGCCCCTTCCCTGGCCAGCGCCAGGGCGAGGTTCACCGCCGTGGTGGACTTGCCGACGCCGCCCTTGCCGGAGGCCACGGCAATGACATTCTTGATGCCTTCCATGAGCTTGACGCCGCGCTGCACCTGATGGGCGCGGATGCGGTGGCCCACCTTCACCTCGGCATGGAGATGCAGATCCGCCTGGAGATGGGCGGCCACCGCCGCGGCCAGAGCCGGCGCCACCCCCAGGGAAGGATAGGGCAGTTCCAGGGCCACACTCGTCCCGGAACCGGTCATGCTGATGCCCTTCACCACCCCGGCGCTCACCAGATCCTTGCCCAGATACGGGTCCTGAATGGAGCGCAGCGAGGTCTCTACCTGCTCCTGCGTGATGTCCGTCATGGTCTTTTCTGCATCCTCGCCGCCGGGGGCGGCCGCTTCAAACGACTGGTGATGGCGGCCATGGCCGCCCACTCCATCCAATTACTGCGCTGCTTCCGCGCTGATGATCACTTCATGGCGCTCCAGGGCACCAGGACCCCGGAAGGCCTCCGCGGGCATGGGGTTGCGGTGGGCGGCCTTGAAATCGTCACTCCCCACCCATTGGTTGAAGGCATCCTTGCTCTCCCAGTGGGTCAGGACGACATAATAACCCTCGGGATCTTCCGGGCGCAGGATCTCCATGCGCACAAAACCCGGCTGTTTTTCCGCCTGGCCGACGCGATTGCGGAAGCGCTCCTCAAACTGTTCACAAAACTCGGGAAGCACGGGTACACGATTGGCAACGACGTAGTGCATGGATTTCTCCTGATCCGAGGTCATCGGGGTGATTGTATTTCAGCAAAGACTTTTAATCCAAGAACGTCCTGCATGTCATAGAAACCCGCCGGCCGGCCATGGAGCCAGCGGGCGGCACGCAGGGCGCCGGCGGCGAAATTGAGGCGGCTGGCGGCACGGTGGGTCAGTTCCAGCCGTTCGCCGGCTCCGGCGAGCCAGACCGTATGTTCACCCACCACATCGGCGGCGCGCAGCGTGGCGAAACCGATGCTGCCCGCCACCCGCGGTCCCGGCACGCCGTTGCGGTCCAGGCAGGCCACATCGCTCAAATCCACTCCGCGCCCCGCCGCCACCGCCTTGCCCAAGGCCAGCGCCGTTCCCGAAGGGGCGTCCAGCTTGTGGCGATGATGGGCCTCGACGATCTCGACGTCATAGTCCGGCCCCAGGGCCGCCGCGATCTGCGGCAGGAAGGCCAGGAGCACATTCACCCCCACACTCATGTTGGGCGCCGCCACCACCGGTATCCGCTGCGCCCAGCCCTGCACCGTCGCCATCTCCGCGGCGGTAAAGCCGGTGCTGCCAAGGACCAAAGGGATTCCCTGGCGGGCACAGGCCGCGCCATGATCCAGGGCCGCAGCCACGGGACCAAACTCGATGAGCACATCCAGGCTCGGCAACGCCCCTGCCAGATCCTCGCTCATGGCCACTCCCAGGGCACCGGCACCCGCCCACTGCCCCGCATCCTGGCCCAGATAAGGGGCGCCGGGACGGCCGATGGCCGCTGCCAGGGTCAAGTCCGCGCTGGCGGCAATGGCCTGGACCAGGCTGCGCCCCATCCTCCCGGCCACCGCCGTTACGCCGACGCGCAGTTGTCCCATGGCTAGAAACCCATCCGCTCGACGAAGTCCTTGACCTTGTCCCACCAGCGATGCTGCTGGGGATGCTGCTCGGCATTGCCGGCATCCTGATCAAACTCCTCCAGGAGCTCCTTCTGCCGCGCCGAAAGCTTTACCGGCACCTCGACGGCAATCCGGCAGTACAGGTCGCCGGCCACCTTGCTGCGCACCCCCTTGATGCCCTTGCCGCGGAGGCGGAAGACGTTGCCGGACTGGGTGCCCGGCGCGATCTGCACCTTCGCCCGTCCCGTCAGGGTGGGCACCTCCATCTCCCCTCCCAGGGCCACCCTGGCAAAGCTCACCGGCACTTCGCAGTGCAGGTCATCCCCTTCGCGCTCGAAGAGGGGGTGGGGCTTGACCCGTATTTGAATGTAGAGATCTCCGGCCGGCGCGCCCCGTTCACCCGCATCGCCTTCGCCGCTGAGGCGGATCCGGTCGCCGGTGTCCACGCCGGCGGGGACCTTCACCACCAACTCGCGCATCTTGCGCACCCGCCCATGCCCCTGACAGGCCGAGCAGGGATTGGTCACGACCTTGCCGCTGCCACCACAGGTGGGACAGGTCCGCGTCACCGAAAAAAAGCCCTGCATCATCCGCACCTGGCCCCGGCCGCCGCAGGTCGCGCAGGTCTCCGAACTACTCCCCGGCGCAGCACCGCTGCCGTGGCAGACCTCACAGAGCGCAGAACCGGGAATCTGGATGGTGACCTCCTTGCCCACGGCTGCCTCTTCCAGGGTCAGGTCCAGATCATAGCGCAGGTCCGTGCCGCGAGCCGCTTGCTGACCGCCAAAACCCCGGCCAAAGGCCTGCTCGAAAAGATCGCCAAAGACATCGCCAAAGCCACCAAAGCCGGAAAATCCGCCCCCGCCCCCGCCACCGCCCGCCCCTACGCCCGCATGACCAAACTGATCATAGGCCTGGCGCTTTTCCGCATCGGACAGCACTTCGTAGGCCTCGCTGATCTCCTTGAACCGCTCCTCCGCCTCGGCATCCCCGTTATTGCGATCGGGATGGTAACGCATGGCCAGGCGCCGGTAGGATTTTTTGATCTCCTCATCGCCGGCCGTGCGGGTGATTTCCAAAATTTCGTAATAATCCCTTTTCGCCATCGTTATTCCATATACCCTTGATTCGGCAGTTGGCAGAGCTATTTCCTGCTCCGTCGGCCCTTGTCCGTTGTGCTACGGCTCAGGCCGAGGTCGCCGCAAAACAGCTCTGCCAACTATCGTTGGGACCAAACAGCCGAGGGGGGCGGGATTCGCGATCCTGCCCCCTGGCATCGATCCGGAAAATTACTTCTTGTCGACTTCCTCGAACTCCGCCTCGACGACATCGTCCGCCTTGCCCTGCTGACCCGCGGAGGGCTCCGCCTGGGCCTGGCTGGCGGCATGTTCCAGGAAGCCCTGCATGGCCGCCATGAGCGCTGCTACGGCACCCTTGATGGCGGCGACATCCTCGCCCTTGGCGGCCTCCTCCACCCCGGCCATGGCCTCGCTCACCTTGGCCTTGTCGGCCTCGGCGGCGCTGCCGTGCTCCTCCAGGGCCTTGCGCGCGCCATGGACGCTGGCATCGGCCTCGTTGCGCGCCTCGATGAGCTCGCGGGCCTTTTTGTCATCGGCGGCGTGGGCTTCGGCCTCCTGAATCATGCGCTGGATCTCCGCTTCCGAGAGGCCAGAACTGGCGGTGATCTTGATGGACTGCTCCTTGCCGGTCTGGTTGTCTTTCGCCGAGACATGCAGGATGCCGTTGGCGTCAATGTCGAAAGTCACCTCGATCTGCGGCATGCCGCGGGGGGCGGAGGGAATATCCGCCAGATCGAAACGAGCCAGGGACTTGTTGTCCCGGGCCAATTCGCGCTCCCCCTGGAGCACGTGGACCGTCACCGCCGACTGATTGTCCTCCGCCGTGGAAAAGATCTGCGACTTGCGGGTGGGAATGGTGGTGTTCTTCTCGATGAGCTTGGTCATCACGCCGCCCAGGGTCTCGATGCCCAGAGACAGGGGCGTAACGTCCATGAGCAGGACGTCCTTCTTGACTCCCGAGAGCACCGCCCCCTGAATGGCCGCGCCGATGGCCACGGCCTCGTCGGGATTCACGTCCTTGCGCGGCTCCTGACCGAAGAAATCCTTGACCCGTTCCTGCACCTTGGGCATGCGGGTCTGGCCGCCCACCAGGATCACATCGGTGATCTGACTGGTGGAGAGATTGGCGTCCTTGATGGCCACCCGGCAGGGCGCCATGCTGCGATCGATCAGGTCCTCCACCAGGGACTCCAGTTTGGCCCGGGTCAGCTTCATGTTCAGGTGCTTGGGCCCCGACTGGTCGGCGGTGATGAAGGGCAGGTTGACATCGGTCTGCTGCGCGGAGGACAACTCGATCTTGGCCTTTTCCGCAGCTTCCTTGAGGCGCTGCATGGCCAGCCGGTCGGAACGCAGGTCGATACCGGCGTCTTTCTTGAACTCATCGGCCAGGTAGTTGATGACCCGGCTGTCGAAGTCACCGCCACCCAGGAAGGTGTCACCGTTGGTGGACAGCACCTCGAACTGATGCTCCCCCTCCATCTCGGCAATTTCGATGATGGAGATGTCAAAGGTGCCGCCGCCCAGGTCATACACGGAGATCTTGCTGTCACCGGGCTTTTTGTCTTCGCCAAAGGCCAGCGCGGCAGCAGTGGGCTCGTTGATGATGCGTTTCACATCCAGACCCGCAATGCGGCCGGCATCCTTGGTGGCCTGGCGTTGGGCGTCGTTGAAATAGGCCGGCACGGTAATGACCGCTTCCGTCACGGTCTCACCCAGATAGTCCTCGGCGGTCTTCTTCATTTTTTGCAGAATATACGCCGAGACCTGCTGCGGAGAGTAGCGCTTGCCGCGCACCTCCACCCAGGCATCGCCGTTGTCGGCCTTGACGATGGAATAAGGCACATGCTTGAGGTCCTTTTGCACTTCGGCGTCGTCATATTTGCGGCCGATCAAGCGCTTGACCTCATAAACCGTATTTTCGGGGTTGGTCACCGCCTGGCGCTTGGCCGCCTCACCCACCAGCACTTCGCCCTCTTCAGTAAAGGCGACGATGGACGGCGTCGTGCGCTTGCCTTCGCTATTCTCCACCACCTTGACCTTGTCGCCTTCCATCACCGCGACGCAGGAATTCGTGGTGCCCAAATCAATACCGATTACCTTGCCCATATCATTGCTCCTATGCGTATCCTTAAAGAGTCGATGCCTGTATTCAATCGCTGGCCATGCCTTCGGCAGCCTTCATTCGGACGGTTTGGCCGCCTTGGAGACCGACACCATGGACGGCCGCAGCAGGCGATCACTCATCAAATAGCCCTTTTGATGCACCGCCAATATTCGATTGGCCTCGCCCTGCCCCTCCACCATGGCGATGGCCTGATGCAGGTGCGGGTCGAAACGGCCCTCGCCCACTTCAATGGGGGCGATGCCGGCCTTTGCCAAGGCCTGCAGCAAGAGTTTTAGCGTATTCTCCACGCCCTGGCGCAGTTGCGCTACGGCATCCGCCCCTTCAACGGGGCTTTCCAGGGCCATTTCCAGGCTATCGACGACGGGGAGAAGTTCGCGGGCAAAACGATCCACGGCATATTTGTGGGCGTCTTCAATCTGCTTTTCATAACGCTTGCGTTGGTTGTCCGCATCCGCCACGGCCCGCAAATAGGCCTCCCAGTTTTGCTGGGCCTTTTCTTCCCAGGATACCACCGCCTCCGGGATGGGTTCGGAGCTCTCTGCGCCTGGTTTCTCTTCTTCGTTCATAAGATTTCATCCACCTCGCCGTTGCAAGTCTTTGCAGATATGGGGAAGCCCATCGCGCTTTTCAAGCGCTGCTCAGGAAGGCGGCGACAAGGCATGGCCGAGCAGCCGGGCGGTGTTGTCCACCAGCGGGATGATATCCTGATAGGGCATGCGCATGGGACCGATCACCCCGAGGACACCGGCCACCTCGCCATCCAGGACATAGGGTGCCGTCACCAAGCTGCAGCCGGCCAATGGCGCAAAACCCGATTCACTCCCCACAAAGATACGCACACCGCTTCCGAGCATGCTGGCATCGAGCAGATTCACCAGGTCGCGCTTGCGATGCACGGCCTCCAGCAACTCGCGCAGGCGCTCGCCGCCCGCCAGATCGGGCAGATCCAAAAGCTGGAACTCGCCCTCGATGAGCATGCGTTGTTGATCCATCTCCAGCATGTCCTCCCCCAGTTCCATAGCGCTGCGCAAAATGAGGTCCATTTCGTGGCGCGACTGGCGCAATTCCCGGTGCAGGCTCTGGGTGACCTCGTGGAGGGGTTTGCCGGTGAAGGTGGCATTGAAAAAGTTCGCCGCCTGCACCAACTCCCCGGCGCCCATGGGGCGATCGGTGTGGATCAGCCGGTTTTCCACCTCACCCTTGTCGGTAACGAGAATGGCGAGAATCTGGCGTTCGCGCATGGCGATGAAATCGACATGGCGCAGAATACGCATAGCCCGCCGGGGGACGCGGACAAAGCCGGCCATGTGGGTCAGTTCGGAAAGCACGACGGTAGCCGCGTGGAGTACCTGATCCGCATCGGGGGCATGGGCGCCGATGCGGCGCAGGAGGAGTTGACTGGATGCAACGGAAAGGGGCACCAGATGGAGCAGGGCATCAATGAAAAAACGGTATCCCAGGTCGGTGGGAACCCGTCCCGCTGAGGTATGCGGGGCGCAGAGATAGCCTTCATCTTCCAGATCCGCCATCACGTTGCGGACCGTCGCGGCACTCACGTTCAGCCCGGCGTCGCGCGCCAACTGGCGACTTCCTACCGGCTGGCCATCGGCGATATAGCTTTCCACCAAGGCTTTCAGTAAATGACGTGCGCGTGCGTCCATGGCTGTGGACATTCTCAAAAGATCCCCCGCATTAGCTTTGCCCGCCCGCTTCTAGCACTCCTTAATGGAGAGTGCTAGTAATTTAGCAAAAAACGCCCAGCACGCAAAGCGTGCTGGTGATAAGTCAGGGAGGGAAAGCCGATGGCGGGACGCCTGCGGACAGATGAACCGCCGGCAAAGGCTAGGCAGGATCGGCCCGACCCTGCAAGCTCTGGAAACCTTATTTGATTTTATCTTCCCGATACATCACGTGCTTGCGCACCTTGGGGTCGAATTTCTTCATCTCCAGCTTTTCGGGCTTGGTCTTCTTGTTCTTGGTGGTCGTGTAGAAGTGACCGGTACCGGCCGTCGACACAAGCTTGATCTTGTCACGCATGGCAGTCTCCTCAGACCTTCTCGCCGGCGGCTCGCAGATCCGCGAGGACCACGTCGATGCCTTTCTTGTCAATGGTGCGGATCGCCTTGGTGCTCACCCGCAAACGCACCCAGCGGTTCTCGCTTTCCACCCAGAAGCGGTGGTACTGCAGGTTGGGCAGGAAACGGCGGCGCGTCTTGTTGTTGGCATGGGAGACGTTGTTCCCGGCCATGGGCTTCTTGCCCGTTACGCAACATACTCTGGACATGGGATAATCCCCCCTGGAAAAGGGGCACTTTATACCATAGCCATGGTCCTTTCGCCAAGCACGGCTTTTGCCCCCTTGGCGCGGGGGCCGGGCCAAGCTCATCCTCCGGCCATGGCTTCCTCCGCATTGCCTGACCCATGGCCCTGCTGTTACTTTATCCTCCCATGAAAAGACGCCTACTGGTAACCAGCGCCCTGCCCTATGCCAACGGGCCCATTCACCTCGGTCATCTGGTCGAATACGTCCAGACCGACATCTGGGTACGCTATCATCGCCTGCGCGGCCATGACTGCGTGTATGTCTGCGCCGACGACGCCCATGGCACGCCCATCATGCTCCGCGCCCAAAGCGAGGGCATCGCCCCCGAGGCCCTCATCGGCCGCATGCATGCCGAGCATCTGCGCGACTTTACGGGTTTCGGCATCGGCTTCGACCTCTACTACAGTACCCACTCGCCGGAAAATATCGAGATCTCCCAGGAGATCTACCGCCGCCTCCGGGCCGCCGGGCATATCCGGGTGCGGGAGATCGAACAGGCCTATGATGCCGTGGCCGGGATTTTCCTGCCCGATCGCTTCATCCGCGGCACCTGCCCGCGCTGCGGTGCGGCGGATCAGTACGGCGACAGTTGCGAAGCCTGCGGCGCCACCTACAGCCCTACGGATCTCATCAACCCTGTTTCCGCCGTCTCGGGTGCGGTACCGGAACGGCGCCACTCCGAACACTATTTCTTCCGTCTGGCGGACTTCACGGCCTTCCTGCAGTCCTGGATCCATAGCGGCGTCCTTCAGGAAGAAGTGGCCAAAAAGCTCGACGAGTGGTTCGGCGCCGGCTTGAGCGACTGGGATATCAGCCGCGATGCGCCGTACTTCGGCATCGAGATCCCCGATGCGCCCGGCAAGTTCTTCTACGTCTGGCTTGATGCCCTGCCCGGCTACATGGCGGCCACCCGCAAATGGTGCGCCGATCACGGGCGGGATTTTGCCGACTATTGGGGTGCCGCTGCCCAGGGCACCGAGGTCTACCACTTCATCGGCAAGGACATCATCTACTTCCACGGCCTGTTCTGGCCGGCCATGCTCCAGGGCGCGGGCTACCGGCTGCCCACCGGGGTCTTTGCCCACGGCCACCTCACCGTCAACGGCGCCAAGATGAGCAAGTCCCGGGGGACCTCCATCACTGCCGGCCAGTATCTGGCCCACCTCAACCCCGAATACCTGCGCTACTACATTGCCGCCAAGCTCAACAGCCACGTGGAAGACATCGACCTCAACCTGGAGGACTTCCAGCAGCGGGTCAACAGCGATCTGGTGGGCAAGGTGGTCAACCTCGCCTCGCGGGCGGCAGGGTTCATCCAACGCCATTTTGACGGGCGCTTGGCCGCAGATCTGGCTGAGGATCAGATTTTTTATCAGTCCCTCTGCCAGCGCCGGGAGGAGATTGGGCAGGCCTATGCCGAACGCGAGTACGGTAGAGCCATGCGCGAGATCATGGCCGTGGCCGACGAGGTCAACGCCTATGTGGATCGCAACGCCCCCTGGCTGCTGGCCAAAGATACGCAACGCCATGCCGACCTGCACCGCGTCAGCACGGTCATACTCAATGGCTTCCGCCTGCTGGTCACGCTCCTCAGCCCGGTCCTGCCGCGCCTGACGGCCGACGCCATGACCTTTCTCCAAACCCGGAATGATTGGGAGGGGCTGGATCAGCCGCTCCTGAACCACTCCATTCAACCCTATCAACATCTCCTGCAGCGCATGGAAAAGACCCAGGTGGACGCCTTGATCCAGACACCGACAGAAAGCCCCCAAACCCCCGCGACGCCGGCTCCGCCCCCCCGTAGCGAGGCATCGCCCACCCTCTCCATCGAGGATTTTGCCAAGGTGGACCTGCGCATTGCGCGCATCGCCGCCGCCGAGGCAGTGGAAGGCGCCGATAAATTGCTCAAACTCACCCTCGACCTGGGCGATGAGACCCGTACCGTATTTGCCGGGATCAAGAGCGCCTACCCACCGGAACCCCTGGTGGGTAGGCTGACAGTGATGGTGGCCAATCTCGCCCCGCGCAAGATGCGTTTCGGCCTTTCCGAAGGCATGGTGCTGGCCGCCAGCGGTCCCGCAGGAGGACCCTTTCTACTCGCACCCGACTCCGGTGCCCAGCCCGGTATGCGCGTCAAGTAGGAAGGGGCCAGCCCGCTCCCCCGGGATTCAGGGCTGACCGAGCTGTTCGGCGGCCAGTTGCCGCCGCCGTTCGTAGGTTTCCCTGGCCAGACGGATATCCTCCAGGAACCAGGGCAATTCCCGGAGGCGCAGGGCCTGGGGTCCATCCACCAGGGCTGTGGCCGGATCGGGATGGAAATCCACCAGGATCATGTTGGCACCCGCCACCACGCCCTGGGCGGTCACATGGAAGATATCCATGATACCGTCGGGCGTGGCGTCGCGGGAGCCCACCGAGTGGGAGGGATCAATGCAGACGGGCATGCGGGTGAGGCGCTTGACCACCGGCACCTGGGCGAAATCGACAAAATTGCGGTGGGGATCACCCAGGTTGGTCTTCATGCCGCGCAAGCCGAAGATGACCCGGGTATTCCCCTCGGAGGCCAGATACTCCGCGGCGTTCAGGGACTCTTCCAGGGTGATGCCGAAGCCGCGCTTGAGGAGCACCGGGAACTCCTGCTGCCGGCCCACGGCCTTCAGGAGCTCAAAGTTTTGCGTGTTGCGGGTGCCGATCTGCAGCATGACCCCGGTGGGATGGCCGGTGGTGTGGAGGGCCTCGCGGATCTCGTCCACGTGGGATTCGTGGAGGATCTCCATGGCGACCACGCGGATCCCGTAGCGGCCCGCCAGATCGAAGACCCAGGGCAGGCAGGCCTTGCCGTGCCCCTGGAAGGCGTAGGGACTGGTGCGCGGCTTGTAGGCGCCCATGCGGGTGCAGACCTGCCCGTTGTCACGCAAGGCGCGCAGCATCTGCTCCACGTGCTCCGGCGTATCCACGGCGCAGAGCCCGGCAAAGACCTGCAGGCTGTCTTGGCCAAAATGCACCCCGTTGTAGTCAAAGCCCGTGGCGCGCTGGTCGTTCTGGTGGCGGCCGAGCATGCGGTATTCGCGGGAAATCCGGACCACCCGCTCCACCCCCGGCAAGGTCTGCATCTCGGCCTCCAGCAAGCGCTGGGTATCTCCCACCAGATAGATCTCCGTAAGCAACTGCCGGCTTCCCTGCTCCCGATGCACCCGCGACTGGATGCCCGCCAAACCTTGCAAGTGGACCATGAGCTGCCGGAAGCGCGGATCTTCTTCGCCGAGATCTGCCTCAAGAATCAGTATCATTGATTTTCCCCATCCCATCCGAACTTTTTGCCAGTGTAGCATCGGCTGGCGGGTACCGATAATGGCAGGGCCGAAGCCATCAATCCCGCCGTGATGGTTGAAAGCAACCATCACGGTTCATATCAACCATCTATAATGTTGAATACACCCAATATAAGCAGATGTCGAGATCTCTATAGTGTCCAAACCGCTGTTTCTTATGGAGGCGGCCGGCACCGTCGGAACGGCACAAAGATTGCTCATGCTGGTGCAGGAATAATAGTCCTCAAGGGCAGTTCAACAGGGGAGTCACCATCATGATCATGGAAAATGCATTACCCGTCCTGCTGAGTCGCCTCGACTTTGCCTGGATCACGACGATGCATATCATCTGGACGCCGATGACCATCGGCATGTCCTTTTTGCTCTTCTTCCTGGAAGTCGCCTGGCTGCGCAGCAAGGATGAGCGCTGGTACAAGCTCAACCGCTTCTTCGAGAAGATCTTCATCATCAACTTCGGTGCCGGCGTCGCCACCGGCGTTACCATGGAAATGGCCTTCGGCATCCTCTATGGTCCATTCTCCCAGGCCGTCGGCCCCTTTTTCGGCAATATCCTCGGCTTTGAGACCATCACCGCCTTCATGTATGAAGCGGGCTTCATTGGCCTCATGATCTTTGGCTGGGGCAAGATCAGCAAGGGCATGCATCTTTTTGCCACCTTCAACGTCGCCGTCGCCTCCAGCCTCTCGGCCTACTGGATCCTGGTGGCCAACTCCTGGATGCAGAGCCCCAACGGCGTGGAATACAAGGACGGCCTCTTCCAGGTAACCAACTGGTGGAATGCCATTTTCAACGACAACTCCCTGTGGGGATTCCCGCACATGTGGGTAGCCACCTTTGAACTCTCGCTCTTCATCTTCGCCGGCGTGAGCGCCTGGTTCATCCTCAAGAACCGCAACGCGGAACTCTTCACCAAGGTCCTGAAACCGACCATGCTGGCCCTGCTCGTCATTACGCCGCTACAGATCTATCTCGGTGACGGCCTCGGCCGTTCCGTGGCGGAGACCCAACCCACCTCCCTGGCGGCAATGGAGGGGCATTTCCATACCTACCTGCCCAACGGCCAGCCCAACACGGCCTGGAACCTCATCGCCATTCCCGATGACGCCAAGGGCGAAAACCTCTTCTCCATCCAGATCCCGCATGTGTTGAGCCTGCTGGAAACCCATACCTGGAACGGCGTGGTCACGGGCATGGATCAGTTCCCCATGAACGACCGTCCGCCCGTCCTTCTCCCCTTCTACAGCTTCCGGGCCATGGTAGCCATCGGCAGCTTCCTCTTCCTGGTGGCGCTATGGGCGCTGGTGCTGCGGTTGAAAGGGAAGTTCTCCGCCAGGGAGCTGCAAAAACGGCCGATTTTCCTCAAGGCGCTGGTTTTTAGCGCTTTCCTGCCCTACATAGCCATCTGGACCGGCTGGTGGACGCGGGAAGTGGGCCGTCAGCCTTGGGTGGTCTATGGCCTGATGCGTACCTACGAAGGCGTGAGCAAGATGTCCATGACTCAGGAGATCATCTGGTTTGCCGGTTACATCGTCTTTGAATTGGCGGTTTGGGCCGGCGCCTGGTACTTCTTCAGCCGCGTCATTGCCAAGGGCGTGGACGACATCCCCAGTTCGGCCGAAGTCCACGGAGAACACGGCGATACCGCTCCTGCCGGTGGCGGCATGGCCAAACCGGCCTTCGCCAAACCCTTGCTGAAAGAAGGGCGTTAAGCAGCGCCCCCGGCGTGCCGGAGGTCCATCCGCGGATGGACCTCCCAGCCGCTTACCCATCGGAGAAATCATTTATGGACAACATCATTCGCATCGGCTCGACACTCTCCACCTGGTGGTTTTTGCTGCTGGGCCTCTTTTTTCTGCTCTATATCGCCCTTGATGGCGCCGACCTCGGTGCCGGCATCTTTGCCCTCTTCTCTCGGGATGAGGAAGAGCGCGGCGCGGTCATGGCATCCATGGCGGGCTTCTGGGACGGCAATGAAACCTGGCTCGTGGTGGCCGGCGGCGTGCTCTTTGGCGCCTTCCCGCTGGTCTACGGCTCGGCCTTCAACTACCTGCTTTTCCCTCTCATGTTGGCCCTCTGGTCCATCATCGCCCGCGCCGTGGCTTTCGAGTTTCATGTCCATGCCATGGGCAGCAAGCGCTTCTGGGGCCGGACCTTTGCCTGGGGCAGCCTGGGCGCGCCCCTCTTTGCGGGCATGGCCCTGGGCGCCACGCTGCAGGGCTTTCCCATGAGCGGCAGTCCCGTTCCCCATTATGACGGGAATGCCCTCACCTTCCTGACCCCCTTCACGGTCTGGGTGGGCATTGCCGCCACCATCGCCGCCGGCCTCGCCGGCGGCCTCTACCTCTGCGCCCGCTTCGAGCATGGTGACCCCATCCATGAGCGCGCCCGCGGCTGGACTACGGCCTTTTCCTACCTGGCCCTGGGGGCCATTGTCGTTACCCTGGTATGGTCCTATGCCATCTTCCCCTGGGCGAGCGCCAAGTGGACCGGACCGCATTGGTGGATCTGGGCGGGGTGGCTGGTGGTGGTGCTCTTCTTCGCCTTCAAGGCCATGAGCAACCACTCCCTGCGCCGCGATTTTGCCGCCCTGCTCTGGGGTGAGGGCATTGTCGTGCTGGGCTGGGCGGCCCTGCTGGCCACCATGTATCCCTATATCGTGCCCGGCACCTGGACCATCGAAGGAGCCGGCAACCCGGCCAATTCCCTGGCGGTCTTCACCCTCTTCATGACCGGTTTCGTCCCGGTGATGATCATGTACAACTGGTACCAGATCTGGGTCTTCCGCGGCCGCCTCAGCAAAAGGGCGGCCTACGGCGCCCATTGACGGGTAGATAGCACTGCGGATGGGGCTGCAGGCCCACAAGGCCAGGGCCAAGGCGGGACAGGACCTACTCCCCGCCTCCACGCCCCGGCGCCAGCATCTGCTCGGGCCGCACCGCGCTATCGAAGTCCTCCGCCGACAAATACCCCAACGCCGCCGCCGCCTCCCGCAGAGTGACCTGCTGCGCATGGGCATGGCGGGCGACCTCGGCGGCCCGTTCGTAGCCGATCATCGGGGTAAGGGCCGTGACCAACATGAGGGATTGCTGCAGATGCGCATCCAGTTGCCCGGGGCGGGCCGCAAGGCCGGCCACACAATGGTCGGCAAAGGAGCGGCAGGCATCGGCCAGCAACGCTGTCGCCTGGAGAAAGTTGTAGGCAATGACGGGCTTGTAGACGTTAAGTTCAAACTGGCCCTGGGAAGCAGCGAAGGCAATGCTGGCATCGTTGCCGAAGACCTGCACGCAGACCATGGTGATGGCCTCGGCCTGGGTGGGGTTGACCTTGCCGGGCATGATGGAGGAACCCGGCTCGTTCTCCGGCAGGGCCAGTTCCCCCAGACCGCAGCGCGGGCCGGAACCCATCCAGCGGATGTCGTTGGCGATCTTCATCAGCGCCATGGCCAGCAGACGCAGGACGCTGCTGGCCCGGAGCATGGCCTCGTGTCCGGCCAGGGCGGCAAAGGGATTGACGGCCGGACGGAAGGGCAGACCCAGCTCCTCATGGAGCCGGGCGCAGACGGCGGCGGCAAAAGCGGGGTGGGTGTTGATTCCGGTGCCCACCGCTGTCCCTCCCAGGGCCAGCTCGTACAGCCCCGGCAGGGCCTGCTCCAGGGCCGCCATGCCCTGCCGCAACTGGGCGCGGTATCCGGAAAACTCCTGCCCCAGGGTCAGGGGCACGGCGTCCATGAGATGGGTACGGCCGATCTTGATCTGGCCGGCGAAGGCTACTTCCTTCGCTGCAAGGGTGTCCTCCAGATGGGCCAAAGCCGGCAGGAGACGCTGATGCAGCGCCAGCACCGCCGCCACGTGCATGGCCGCCGGGAATACGTCGTTGGAGGATTGGCCCAGGTTGACATGATCGTTGGGATGGACGGGCGCCTTGCCGCCCCGGGCTTGTCCCGCCAGCTCGTTGGCACGGTTGGCGATGACCTCGTTGACGTTCATGTTGCTTTGGGTGCCGCTGCCCGTCTGCCAGACGCGCAGGGGGAACTGGTCATCCCAGCGCCCCCCCAGCACCTCGGCGGCGGCCTGGCTGATCAAGCCCACCCGCTCGGCATCCAACAGACCCAGGGCCCCATTCACCACCGCGGCGGCGCCCTTGATGCGCGCCAGGGCATGGATGAGGGGCAGGGGCATGCGCTCCTCGCCAATGGCAAAATAGTGCAGCGAACGCTGAGTCTGCGCGCCCCAGAGGGCGGCTGCCTCCACTTCCACCGTGCCCAGGCTGTCTTTCTCGCTGCGCATGCTCACCGGAGGGCCTCCGCGAGACGTTCCGCCTCATCCACCATGCCCTGGAGATAATCCAGGGCCTTTTCCCAGATCTCCGGCGCCTCCAGATCCACCCCCGTCACTCCCACCACTTCCGCCGGCGCGCGCGCACCGCCCAGGCGCAGCATCTCGGTGTAGCGCGGGACAAAATCCTGGGGATCGCTGCGGTAACGCTGGATGAGGGCCAGGGTCAGCAATTCGCCGAAGGCGTAGGCGTAGACATAGCCCGGCGAACTGATGAAGTGGGGGATATAGCTCCACCACCAGCGATAGCCCTCGCGCAGTTCGACACTGTCGCCAAACTGCTCGCGCTGGGTCTGCATCCACAGTTCCGCCAAGCGCTCCTTGCTGAGCTCGCCCTCCCGGCGCCGCGCCTGATGCATGGCCGCCTCGAAGCGATGCATGGCCATCTGACGGAAGACCGTGGCAAAGGTGTCCTCGATCTTGCCGCAGAGCAGGGCCAGGCGGTTGCGCGGATCGGCTTCCTCCCGCATCAGGCGCTCGAAGGTGAGCATCTCGCCGAAGACCGAGGCCGTCTCGGCGGTGGTCAGGGGGGTGTCGGCATTGAGATAACCCTGTTCACGCGCCAAAAACTGATGAATCCCGTGCCCCAGTTCGTGGGCCACGGTCATCACATCGCGCACCGTACCGGTATAGTTGACCATGAGATAAGGGTGGACATCGGGCGTGACCGGATGGGCAAAGGCCCCGCCGCGCTTGCCTGGGGCCAGGGCCGCGTCGATCCAGCCGCGGGCGAAGAACTGCTGGCCAATGGCACCCATTTCGGGAGAAAAATCGGTGAAGGCCTGCAGCACGATGCGTTGACAATCCGCCCAGGAATAATGCCCCTCCCCGCCCGGCAACGGCGCATAGCGATCATAATCCAGCAACGGCGAAATGCCCAGCAGGCGCCCCTTGAGCCGGTAATAGCGCGCTACCAGGGGATAACGCCCGACCACGGCACCCTCCAGGGCCGCGACCATGGCATCGGAGATTTCGTTACCCAGGTTGCGTTCCGCCAACCAATGGGGATAGTGGCGCAGCCGGTCATCAATGGCCTTGTCGCCGAGAACGGCATTGAAACAGGTGGTCAGGGTATGCAGGCGGCCTTCCAGGCCTTTGGTCATGGCCTCGGCGGCATCGTGGCGCAACTCGCGGTCGGGGTTGGACAGGAGCGCCAGCACCTCCTGTTCGCTCAATGCCCGCCCGCGCAGGGGAAAGCGCATCTCGGTGAAGGTCTCGTCAAAAAGCCGCTCCCAAAGGGCCCGGCCCGTCACCCGTTTCTCGGCCAGGATCTGCTCTTCGCTTTCGCTGCGCAGATGGTCGCGGTACACCCGCCAGTGCCGTAATAGATGCTGCCAACGGGCCAGCTCCGGTGCCGCCAACAGGGCCTCGGCGCGGGTGTCGGGAAGCTGGTTCCAGGCAATGTCAAAAAAGACCAGTTGGTTCTGGATGGCCGTGGCGGCCTCTTCATAGGCCTGTAGGGCCGCGCCGTAGGTAGACTGATCGGAATGGGTCACATAGCTGAGATAACGATAGCTCCCCACCCGCCCCAGACGCTGACGGATGGCCTCCAGGCGCTCCATGGCCCCGGCCAGGCCATCGCCACTCAAATTTACCAGACCCGGCCGGTAATCGCGGGCAAAGGCCGTCGCCTCGCTTGCCGCCCAGTCCATATCCTCCCCCAGGCGGGGATCGTCCAGACCGACATAGAGGTCTTCCAGACGCCAGTGTATCTGTTCCGCGCCCGTCGGCCGGTTCTGCAAGGTTTTGCTCATCAATTCGCCACTCCGTCCATTAATATCAATAATCGTGGGTAATAGGCCGATTCACGGGCGCTTCGCAACGTCCTCATCCCGGCCTTGCCAGAGCGAGCCGGCGCCCCGCGCAATCCAGCATGGCCGCAAAATCCGGGGCCTCCCCGTAATGTTGGGCCTGCCAAATGGCCTCCCCGAGACATTCGACAAAAACATGCTGCAGCGCATGTGCCTCGATTTTTTCCCGGCCCTGGGCATAGAGCGCGGCAATGCCCGCCGGCTGGTCCAGGGCCAGGAATTCCTCCAGACTCACATGCAGGGCCATATGCATGAAGGGGTTGCTCTGCCCTGCCTCGGGAGGAAAATCCTGATCGAGGACGGCGTCAGGGTTGGCCAGCAAGGCTTGATATTCTGGATGACGGAGAATGACTGGCACGATGAGGGCCATCACCCCCGCCAAAGGCCGCCCTTGCCGATAGGCCTCCCAGCTATCCACGAATACCTGCCGGTAACTTTCCCGCTTGTTGCCATAAAGCATGATTATGACCGCCCTGGTGTTTCTGGGTTTCATCTTAGGACAGAAAGGTATGGGTAGGAAAGTGCCGTTTTTTGTGTTAAATAAGGCAACACTCGGAAGTAAATCCATCGTAATTAAAAGTACTTATCGCAACATTATTTCTGCGGGAGATCAGTGCGTCATGGCCAAGGCAATGGAAGCAGCAGCAACGGAGCAAAGCGGGACCCTGAATGAGCGGCAATGGGAAGGACTGGGCAAGGTGGGAGACGCTGCGCTGCAAGCGGAAAATCTTTTGCAACTCCTCCGGGATATCCTGAGCGAAATCCCCGAGGCAGTCGATGCCGACCAACTCCTGGAGCGCCTCAAGCCCCAACTGGAAAGTCTGCGCGGCACCGCCGAGGCCCTGCTGGCCTTTCTCAAGGTCGACTCCGTCGAGGCCGGTGCCGCACGCCTGCGCAGTGCACTACAGGACGCCCAAGCGGCCCATCTCGACGAAAGCCTCGGCGAAGTCCTGCAACTGCTGGGCAACCTGCACAAAAACGGCTTTTTCGCCTCCGTCAATGCCCTCTCCGCGGAAATGAAGTGCCCCCTCATCGGCGAGAACCCCGATGACATGATCCAGAAGGTTCACGCCGCCCGCGAGAACCTCGCCTTTTGGCTCAACAGCGCCAAGGAAGGGGTCGGCGTCGTGGGCAACCTCGTGGCCCAGATGGACCTCCCCGACCGCCTCGACGAGATCCAGGAAATGGCCGATGAGTGGTTGAAGCTGGCCAAGCGGGTGCAGAAGCTCCTGCAGGGTGACGCCCCCAACCTGCACGCCCGGCTCAGCGGCCTCGTAGAGATGGCGGAAATCCTCGGCGGGCAGATGAACATTGCCATCGGCACCCTGCGCGATACCGTCCCGGAAGTGCTGGGCAACGGCCAACTGGGCTCCGCCCTGGCCACCATCGGCGCCGGCGGCAGCCGCTGGATGCGCATTGCCATTCGCGTCAAGGCCCTGGCCCAGGGAGAGAACGCAAGCCTGGCGGATCGTATGGAAGGTTTGGTGGAGCAGATCGAACACCTTGCCGGCTATGGCGAGACCCTGCGTTTCTTCTTCGCCGCCGGCAAGCAGGGCCTCAATGTCGCCCGCGACATGATTGGCGAGGCCAACCTGGCCGACAAGCTCGATGACCTGCAGGATGCCGCCGACCAATGGCTGAAGATCGCCCTGCGCGCCAAGGCCCTGGCCCAAGGCAATGCCGACAACCTGGCCGAGCGGGTGAGCGGCCTGCTGGACCTCGCCGAATCGGTCAGCCAGAAGATGCAGGTGGCCGCCGAGGCCCTGGCGGAAAAGGGGGTCGATATCGGCGCCCTCCTCAACCCCCGCGGCGACATGGCCATCGCCTTCGGCACCGCCACCGACATGGCCAGCGAGCTCTGGAACGATGGCACCGTCAAGCGCGCCGTTTTTGCCATTAGCGAGGGGGTGACCGAGTGGATGGAAGTAGTCCACGTCGCCCAGGCCGTGTTGCAGGGCAACGCCCCCACCTTTGTCGCCCGCGTAAAAGAACTGATGCGGGGCTTGGAGGAAGCGCACCTCATCGACATGCTGCCCGAACTCTTCACCCTCCTCGGCGCTGTCCAGAGGTCCGGCCTGTTGCACAAGGTCAACCTGATCATGGCCAGCGTCGGGCCCATGATCCCCTCCGATGAGGCCTTTGCCGCCGGGGTGCAAAAGGCCACCCGGGCCCTGGAGCAGACCCAGCGGGAAATGCGCGGCGAGGGCAATAAAGGCGGCGGGATCTTTGGCCTGATCAAGATCGTCTTCGCCAAGGACACCCAGTACGTACTGCGTTTTGCCGTGCGCTTCCTAGCTACCTTCCTGCGCGCGCTGAAGGGCTAAGCACCCGCCCCCTCCGCACCCACGAAAAGAGGGTATCCCGTGGGGGATACCCTCTTTGCTTTGCACCCTCAATGGAGGCTTGCCTAAGCAGATCTACCCTGCCACCAGGCATAGGCCTTTTCTGCTGCCGCACGGGCCGCCTGGGGATCGTCCAGCCAAGCCTTGGCAAGCTGCACCGTCTCCTCCTGGTCCTTGGCCCAAACCGCCCCCCCCACGCCCAGCAGACCGCTGCGCCATTCATTGTCCGGCATCTGCGGCCCAAGGATCACCGGGCAACGGGCGGCAATGGGCGTGGCCAGATCCACCGTACCCCCATGCAGGGTGCCGCCGGGAATGCAAAAATCCACACAGGGATAAAAGGCATTGCTCACGGCAGCGGTTTCTACAAAATATACCCGGGTTTTGATGGGCACGAAGCTGGTAAAGAGCCGGCTGTGGCGAATGGTTTGCAGGTGGTACTTCAAGGCATCGCGATAGACCGGCTCAAAGCGCGCCTCCATATCCGGTGCCAGCACCATCAGTCCCATCTTCAGGCGCATGAGCGACAGGAAAATGCCATAGGCATCGGGATCCTCCCCCTCATGAACATTGGGGAAATAGACCACACAGCGGCCCCGCTCCCGAAACTCCTTGAACCGCTCGCACAACTCCATCCGCATTGCTCCTTGGTCTTATCCGAGGGATCGTCCGCTACCGGACGCCGAAGGAAAACAGTAGCCCAGGGCCATGCAGCGGCGCAAGCGGCCCATGGCCGCGATCTACCGGCAGATCGGTACGGATGGGTCGCGGCCATGGGCCGCTCCTACCCGATTTTTGTCCAACGATAGCGTTTTACATTGAGACGGCAATTGGTGAAGGGTGATCGCTGCGGGCAAGCGCTGACCGCCGCCGGCCTTTATGATACATTGACGGCACCCTGGCCCACGCGGTGACCGCAAACATGTTGCGCATTCTTTTCGCGCTTTCGGAAATGGCGCCCTACTCCAAGACCGGCGGCCTGGCCGATGTGGGCAGCGCGCTGCCTGCGGCCCTTGCCAGCCTGGGGGTGGACATCCGCGTCCTGGTGCCCGCTTACCGCCCCTTCGCCGGAAGCGGCCATCTGCAGTGGCGGGCCAGGGTGACGGTGCCCTTCACGGGCGAAACCGTCGAGCTGTGGTCCCCGGAAGAGCGGCCCCAGGTCCTTTTTTTGCGCTACCCCCCCTATTATGAGCGGCCCGGCGGGCCTTATCAGGACCCCAGCGGGGTGGACTGGCCCGACAACGACCGGCGCTTTGCCCTGCTCAGCCGAGTCGCCGTGGAAATCGCCCAGGGCCGCGTAGCCGCCCTGGACTGGCAGCCCGACATCGTTCACGCCAACGACTGGCAAACGGGCATCATTCCTTATCTGCTGCATCTGGAGACCCGCGTTGGGGCACTGCGGCCGGCGGTGCTTTTCACCATCCACAACCTTGCCTACCAGGGGCGCTTCGATCCCGGCGCCCTGCAGCGCCTGCATCTGCCGCCCGACGGCTTTCACTGGCAGGGAACCGAATTCTACGGCACCTTTTCCTTCATGAAGACGGCCTTGATCTATAGCGACCGCCTCAGCACCGTCAGCCCCACCTATGCCCGGGAGATCCAGGAACCGGAACTGGGCATGGGTCTGGACGGAGTGTTGCGCGCCCGCCACCGGGACCTTTTCGGGATCCTCAATGGCATCGACACCCAGAGTTGGAACCCCGGCAGCGATCCCTACCTGCCCGCCCGCTTCCAGCGTCAGGACAAGGGTGGAAAAGCCCTATGCAAGGCGCAACTGCAAATGGAGATGGGCCTTTATCCCGCGCCCGAGACCTTTCTCCTCGCCATGATCAGCCGCCTCGTGACTCAGAAAGGCGTAGATCTGGTCTTGGACATCCTTCCCGACCTCCTCCGCCGGGGGGTGCAATTCGTTCTTCTCGGCAGCGGCGAACAACCCTTTGAGGAGGCCTTCCTGCGTCTCGCCGCAGGACAGCGGGGGCAGATGGCGGTGCGCATTGCCTTCGATGAAGGCCTTGCCCACCGGATCGAGGCGGGAGCCGATGCCTTCCTCATGCCCTCCCGCTTCGAACCCTGTGGCCTCAACCAGATGTACAGCCTGCGTTACGGTACCTTGCCCATCGTTCGCTGGACCGGCGGACTGGCCGACACGGTGGTGGATGCGGAACATTTTGGCGGACCGCCGCCCAACGGCTTCGTGTTTGTCCCGGTGGATCGCGACGCCTTGCTGGCTGCCGTCCTGCGGGCGGAAAGCCATTTTCGCCAGCCCGCCGCCTGGCAGTATTTGCAGGACAACGCCATGGCGCTGGACTTCAGTTGGGAAAGGGCCGCCCGGGCCTATCTGGAAATTTATCAGCAGATGTTGCAATAACCTAAAGGAGAACGCATGGAAATGGGATTTTATGGCGCGGCCGGCGGTGTAACCGGATCCTGCCACTTCCTCGCCGCAGCGGAGAAAAAGATACTGATCGATTGCGGCATGTTTCAGGGCGAGCACAATATCGACGAGGAAAACCGCGCCGAATTCGGCTTTGATCCCGGCGAGATCGACGTTCTCCTCCTCACCCATGCCCACCTCGACCATTGCGGGCGCATCCCGCTGCTGGTCAAGCGCGGCTTCCGCGGCGAGATCATCACCACCGCCGCCACCCGCGAGCTTACCCGCCTGGTCCTCCTCGACGCCGCCGGGCTGGCTGTCGAAGAAGCCCGGCGCGCGGCGCGCTACCGCCAGCGCCGCGGCGAAGAACCCGAAGCACCCCTTTATGAAATCACCGACGTGCTCGACAGCATGGACCGTTTCGGGCGGCTGGCGAACTATGGGGAAGCGCTGACCGTCGCTCCCGGCATCACCGTGACCTTCGGCGACGCCGGGCATATCCTCGGCTCCGCATGGATCCTCGTAGAGGCCCAGGAGGGTGGGCGGAGCAAGCGCATTCTCTATTCGGGGGATCTGGGCAACCGCGGCAAGCCCATCATCAACGCCGCCACCCCCGCCCCTGCGGCGGATGTGGTGGTCATGGAAACTACCTACGGCGACCGCCTGCACAAGGCCCTAGGCCCCTCCGTCCAAGAACTCCGTGACGCCATCCTCGCCACCCTGGAGCGCGACGGGAATGCCATCATTCCCACCTTTGCCCTGGAGCGCGCCCAGGACCTCCTCTACTACCTGCGGGAACTGACGGAAAAGCGCGAGCTCCCCGCCAATCTTCCCATCTTCCTCGACTCGCCCATGGCCATCTCCGCCACGGAGATCTTCCGCCGCCACCCCGAATGCTTCAATGCCGAAACGCGCCAGGACTTCGCCAGCGGTCGCGACCCTTTTGCCCTGCGCAATCTGCATTTCACCCGGGAAACCAGCGAATCCATGGGCATCAACCAGATCAAGGGCGGCGCCGTCATCATGGCCGGCTCGGGCATGGCCACCGGTGGACGGGTCACCCATCACCTCAAGCACAACCTCTGGCGGCGCGACAGCAGCGTCATCTTCGTCGGTTATGCCGCCCAGGGGACGCTGGCCCGGCGCATCATCGATGGCGCCAAAAAAGTGCGGCTCTTCGGGGAAGAGATCAGCGTCAATGCCCAGATCTATACCATCGGCGGTTTTTCCGCCCATGCCGATCACGACGAGCTCCTCGCCTGGTACGGTGCGCAACGCCCGGAGCAGACCTTCCTGGTGCATGGCGAAGACAATGGCCGCCAAGGCATTGCCCAGGTCCTTGCGGGGCGTGGACTTCAGGTACATCTGCCGGTCATCGGTGATCGTTATCCCCTGTAAAAAAGCTTTAGCGTTGCGCTGCGCCCATGAACGGTTACAATCATGGGCGCAATCCATCCTTAGCAAGTGATACACACCTTCAGGAGGAGTTATGGCAGGACATTTTCCCTTTTCCGGCAAAGCCAATCGCGTTTCGGTTTACGCCTTCTTCGAGGCGCACAACTGGAGTCTGGATGCCCAGGAAAAATATTACGAGCTCTGGTATCAGTGGACCAAGGACCTGGTCATGAAAGATCCCGACCTGCTGGCCAGCAAGGGCCCGCTTTTCCAGGGGGATCTCTTTGGGCAGCATGCCGATCACAACTTCCACCTCCATGACTATATCTGGGCGACCCGGCTTCTGGATCTGGGTGAATTCATCAAGGGCAGCATCCTGCTCAAGTTGAGCCATGACGCCCTACACACCCTGGAACATCTGCACGAGGGCTGGATTGCCGAGGCCGATGCCGTTACTACCGCCCATCCCCGGCCCGAGTCCCCGGAAATCGGCCGCTATCGCCACGTTTAAGGGCCAGGCGGAAGAGGACGGAGGCGCCACAGCCGCCTGCCGTCCCTTTGGCATGGTTTTGGATTCGGCAGTTGCCGTGGTGTTTTCGGTTTATGGATAAGCAACGCATCACCGCCTGCTTCACCGCCCTCAGGGCGGCCATTCCCGAGCCCAAAACGGAGTTGCACTATCGCGATTCCTTTGAGTTGCTCGTTGCCGTGCTGCTCTCGGCGCAAAGTACCGACCGCGCCGTCAACCTAGCCACCCCATCTCTCTTTGCCGCCGCCCCGACACCCGCCGCCATGGTACGCCTCGGGGAAGCAGGCATCAAAACCCACATTCGCCATCTCGGGCTTTTCAACAACAAGGCCAGGCACCTCTACGCCCTGGCCCAATTGCTCATTGCCCGACATGGCGGCGAGGTACCCAGCGACCGCGCATCCCTGGAGGCCCTTCCGGGGGTCGGGCGGAAAACGGCCAACGTCGTGATGAACACCATCTTCGGCGCTCCCACCATCGCTGTCGATACCCACATCTTCCGGGTAGCCAATCGCACCGGGATCGCCCCCGGCAAAACGCCGCTGGCCGTCGAAAAGGCCCTGATGCGCGTGGTGCCCGATGCCTTTCGCCAGGATGCCCATCACCTGCTCATCCTCCACGGCCGCTACACCTGCACGGCCCGCCGCCCCCTCTGCGGCCGCTGTTCCCTATACTCCTGCTGTGCATGGCCGGAAAAGCAGCAGTGGGCCGAGCGCCGCTAAGACCCGCCAGCACCGGCTTGGCCATCGGCCCCCAAGCACCCCAGGAGCTCCTCCACCGCGCCTTGGCGCGAGCCATTCCCAAACTGGCGGGGCAACCGGTCAGTGCCGCCCTCTGCCTCTTCAGCCCCAGCCTCGCCCGGATTGCCCCCGAGGCCATCCGCCAGGTCATGCGCCAACTCGCCTGCCTGCGCCTCCTGGTGGCCACGGTCCCCGGCGTGATCACCGAGGAGGGCTACGCCATTGGGGAAAACGCCTGTGCCGTCCTGCTCCTGGCACCGCCTTTCGGCCTTTCGCCGGTCACAGCCCAGGTTCAGGGCCAGACCATCCTGAGCATGGCCCGCCTGGAGCAATGCCACGGCGCCTGGCTGCAACGTGCGCCGCGCATGGGCTTCCTCAGCGGTCGCAGTACCCGCTTCTGGCAAAACGCCCAGCCCATCCCAGGGCACTGCGAGGCCCTGGTGGAGGGCGCCGTCCGTCTACAAACAGCCTATTCGCCGGGCATGCGTCCCCTCAATACCCCCCTGGCCGTGAGTCTCCAGGAAGGCAACCTGCTGCTGCGGCTGGAGCGCTATTCGGCCCTTCCCCTGCTGGCCCAAAGCCTGCCTTTCAGCATCCGGGAAGAGGCCCGCCTGCCCCTGGAACGCCTGCTGGTGGGCGAGCTGCGCCCTGGGCAACCCTCCGCAGCGCCGCCGCAATGGATCCATATTCGCGCCACCGACCTCAATCGCAGCGGTCTCTGGCTGGAGCGCAGCCTGGCCGCCGATGCCCGCGCCTTTTTCGCCCTGCGCGATCCCCAGGTCGCCGAACGGGACACCCGCATGGCCCTCAGTACCGCCCGTGCCAGCCAGCCGGCGCCTGATTTTGCCTGGGTGTTTTCCTCCGTGGGCCGGGATGCCGCGTTTTTCTCCGGCAGCGATCGTGATCACGCCCTCTGGCAGGAATTTTTCCCCGGCGTTCCGTGCATCGGCGCCTACGACCTGGCGGAAATAGCCCCCATAGAGGATGAAAACCGGATTTTACGTTATAGTAAAACATTTTACTTATTCTCCGCGCAGACGGAGCACGGTTAAGAAGGGAGCGTTTATGCGGTATTTCCTGGCCCGTTGGACCTTGCTGGCGGGGGGGCTTGCGCCCCTTTGGGCATGGTCAGCCACCTATCCTCTTCCCCCTCAGGGGGACAACATCGTCGGCGGCTTGGCAACCGTTGCGGCCCGCCAGGAAGAGACCCTGCTGGATATCGGTCGCCGCTATGATCTCGGTTATGACCAGATCACCATCGCCAACCCGGGCGTGGATCCCTGGCTGCCCAAGGCCGGCGCCCATGTCCTCCTCCCCAGCGAATATATCCTGCCCGACGCGCCCCGGCAGGGTATCGTCATCAATGTCGCGGCCATGCGCCTCTTTTACTATCCCCCGGCCCGCCCGGGCGTCCCGCCGGAGGTGGTCACCTACCCCATCGGCATCGGGCGCGAAGGCTGGCGCACTCCCGTCGGCCAGGCCACTGTGACAGGAAAGATCAAGGACCCCAGTTGGACCCCCCCGGCGAGCATCCGGGAAGAACACGCCAACAACGGCGATCCGCTGCCTTCCGTGGTGCCCGCCGGGCCCGACAATCCCCTAGGCCAATACGCCCTGCGCCTCACCCTCCCCGGCTATCTCATCCACGGCAGCAACAAGCCCTGGGGCGTCGGCATGCGGGTGAGCCATGGCTGCATCCGTCTCTACCCCGAGGACATCAGCCGGCTCTTTGCCAACATCCCGGTGGGGACCAGCGTACGCATCGTCAACCAGCCCTGGCTCCTCGGCCATCGTCAGGGGGTCTACTATCTCCAGGCTTTCCAGGTCATCGATGGGGCTCCCGACCCCCATCTGGAGCGGGATCTCGGCGAATGGATCGCCCGCCAACTTCCACCCGGCACGCCCGTTCCCTGGCAGCGCATCCTGCAAATTGCCCAGGCCGGCCGAGGCATACCCACGGCCCTGACGGGCATGGAGCAGCAAATACGGACCCCGGCGGAAGCCATCCAGCCGCCCATGGACGCTGCTGACGGGACGGCGGAGGAACAGGGGGCGCCAGTGAGCAGCAAGGCCGCCGCCCGCTCCTGGTATCTCCCCGTTGCCCGTTTTCGCGACCCCGGCAATGCCCAAAAGGTGATGGGGCTGCTGGCGCAGATGCAGCCGCCCGTGTCCAGCGCCAGCAGCCTTGCCAATGGCGTCCTCACCCTCTGGGCTGGGCCTTATCCCAGCAAAACAGCCGGCGCAGCCGAGGCCGAGCGCATCGAAAAGAACTTGGGGATCCGCTGTGGGGCACCGCTCCTGGACGAAAACCAGGAGAAGGATGCTATTGCGTCGGGTGAGACGGTGACGGAGCGCTGAATCTCCCTCCCGGCGCTCCTATCGCACCCGGACATGGAAACAAAAAACCCCGTTGGTCGCCCAACGGGGTTTTTTTGTACTAACGGCCAGATTACTTCATCATGGCCTTTTTGAACATGCGTTCTACCTTCGCATTGGCTTCTTCCGCCTTCTGGTTGGCAGCATTCGCAGTGCTCATGGCTTGGTCAGCGGTGCTCTGGGCAGCGCTGGCCTTGCTCAGGGCCTCATTACCGGTGTTCTGGGCAGCGTTGGCCTTGGCCAGCGCTTCGTTGGCGGTGGACTGCGCGGCATCAGCCTTGGCGGCGACCTTGTTGAGGTCAGAGGTCGTGGCGCAGCCGGCGAGGCCCAAGGGGAGGATTAAGGCGGTTACTTTCAAAGCGGTGGACAACTTGCTCATAACAGGCTCCTTTGTTGGGTTGGTAACGAGCACATACAGCATAGCCAAAAAAACAACAAAACGCTAGTCGATGGCACAACGCCATTAACCCGCATATTGCAGAATCGCCCAAAACTGCAATGCCGTTCCAGCAATAACAAAGGCATGCCAGACGGAATGGAAATATTTCCAACGATCCAGCACAAAAAAAAGCACGCCGACCGAATAAGCGATGCCACCCGCCGCCAGCCACCACAAAAACCAGCCCGGCGCAGCCTCGTAGATGGGGACTGCGGCAAAGACGACCAGCCAGCCCATGAGGAGGTACAGCCATAGAGAGACCGACTGACCGCGCGTTCCCCCCACGGCCAGCAGGACAATGCCCAGCGCCGCGAGGCCCCATTCCAGACCAAAGAGCGTCCAGCCCCAGGGGTCATGGAGGACCATGAGGGTCACCGGCGTATAGGTGCCGGCGATGAGCAGATAAATGGCGGAACGATCCACCAACTGAAAAATCACCTTGGCGCGCCCCGGCGGCAGGAGGTGATAAATAGCGGATGCGAGATAGAGCAGCACCACGGTAAGCACAAAAACACTCACGCTGGCTACTGCCAGCCGGCTGCTGGGAAGCCCCGCACCGGCCAACCACAGAATGAATGCCAACAGCGCCAGGACGGCACCTGCGCCATGCAAGATGCTATTGATCCATTCCTCCGCCCGCGTCTGCTCACGCGGCCCCAGGCCAGTTTCTTGCCCCATCATCCCCTCCTGCCAATCCCCCATGCCCTGTTTACCATACCCCATCCCCGGCGCAGGACCAAGGGCGTCGCGAAAAACCGCGGCGGTGCTTTTTGGGAAGGAGCTTTCCACCCGGGCTGAAATCGAGGCGGCAGCCGCCATGATGCCGCCCATAACCTATTGTTTATGATTATATTTTATATCCCATTGATTTTTTCGGGGTTTTATGTAATATATTGTTCTTATTCATTTTTTGAGCATGGATTTCGCTAGGCCGACCCGGAATCCGGTCCGTATGACCAATTGCTCAGTGAGGAGGCCATATATGCTTCAACAACTTTCTGCAGGGCTGGCATTGGCTTTGTTTACCCTCGTGTTGCCCAACAGCACGAATTTTGCGCAGCCGGATCTACCCTTGCACCTGCTGCACAAGGTGGAGGCCAGCGCCAATGACTCCCAGTGGGGAGGCGATGGGGCCGCCGCGACAGTGGCCGATGTCTCCATCGACCATGATGATGGGGCCCTGCTCATCCGGCATGAGGTCTTGTATCTGCAGCGGGTCACGGCCTATAACGCCGTCCCCGATCAGACCAGCAGCGACCCGGATATTGCCGCCTGCGGCCCCAATCGCCCGGATCAGATCGCCCTTTCCCAAGATCTCTTTTTTCGCAAAAACGGCGGCAACCGCTGTGGTGAACAGGTGGCCATTGTGCTGCGCTCGGGCCGGGTCATTCACGGTGTCGTCTGGGATACCATGAATCCCCGCTACCGCATGGCCGCCGACATCCTCATGGGCAGCGTCAGCAAGGCGCTGGATTTTGGCGTCAAGGAGGCGGAACTGCGCTTCCTCATGCCCCGCCAGCCCGCTGCCAGCCGTTTATAAGGGTAGCCCGGGTCTTACAGCCAGCGCATGAGGCCCATTTCATAGGGATGTGTCAGCAGCGTGTGATACGGAAAGGTCCGGATCTGATAGCGCAGGCTGCCGCAGAGATCCGGGGTCAGAGACAGCATGAAATGCTCCCGCCCCTCATCGCTCAGCCCCGCTGGGAGAAAGCGATAGCTGTCTGGGCTGCGCTGCAGGGCTTCATATTCGCGCTCCAGGAGCAGTTCCACCACCACGTCGGCGGGATTCAAACCTCCCAGATCCACATCCAGATGCAGCTCCATTCCCTGGCCCAGTTGCAGGCGCTCGCGCCGCCCCTCCAGGCTGAACAGGCGCACCTGGGGCCATAGCTCGCGAACCCGGCTCTTCCATACCGCCAGCACCTGGGCCGCGACAAAGCTGTCCGCCGCAAAACGCCGCCCATTGCTGGCCGCCGGCCGATAGGCATCGCTGACATAGTCCGTCACCATGCGCTCGGCATTAAAGCGGGGAATGATGCTTTTCATGGAGGCCTTGGACATCTTCACCCAGCCGGGGGCATAGCCGTAGCTGCCCCGGTCGTAATAGAGCGGGGCCACCTCTTGTTCCAGGAGGGTGTAGAGTTCATTGGCTTCGTCATGACGGCTGTTGCCACCGGCGTCGTCGGGATGGGGCTTGATGCCCCAGCCATTGTGGCCGTTGAAACCCTCTCCCCACCAGCCATCCAGGACGCTCAGGTTGATGACCCCATTGGCACCGGCCTTTTCTCCGGAGGTGCCGCTGGCTTCCAGGGGGTATTCCGGATTGTTGAGCCAGACATCGACGCCGCTGACCAGATGGCGGGCCAGGGCCAGGTCGTAGTTCTCGATGATATGGATATGCCCCAGGAACTGGGGATCATTGGCGAAACGGGCGATGGTGCGCACCAGATCCTGGCCCGGGGTATCGGCAGGATGGGCCTTGCCGGCAAAGAGGAAAACGATGGGGCGTTCGCTGTGCGTAGCCAGTTGCCGCAAACGCTCCACATCGTCAAAGAGCAGGGTGGCGCGCTTGTAAGTGGCGAAGCGCCGGGCGAAGCCCACCACCAGCACATTGGGGTCAATGGGGTCGAGATGCCGCAACACCCGGTCCAGGCGCGCTTCCCCCATGCCGTTACGCAGATGCTGTTCGGTCAGATGCTGGCGAACCGTCATCAACATCTGGCTCTTCAGGGTCTGGCGAATACTCCAGAAGAGGTGATCGGGGATCTGCGCCACCCGCTCCCAGAAGGGGATCTGCGAAAGCTGATTGCGCCATTGACCACCCAGGAGACGATCCAGGGTATCCACCCACTCCGCAGCGAGAAAGCTGGGGATATGCACCCCATTGGTCACATAGCCGACAGGGTTTTCCTCCGGGGGCACCTCCGGCCACAGGGGCGCCAGCATCCGCGCCGCCACACCGCCGTGAATACGGCTGACGCCGTTTTGCCAGCGGGATCCCCGCACCGCCAGCGCCGTCATGCTGAAACCTTCGCCGGGGTGAGCGCCCAGTTCGAGAAATTCCGGAGCATCTACCCCGCACTCGGCAATCATCATCCCGAAATATTCCCGCACCATGTCGGCGGGAAAAATATCGTGCCCTGCGGGCACCGGGGTGTGGGTGGTAAAGACCGTGGAGGCGGCAACGGCCTCCAGGGCGGCGTAAAAATCCAGCCCTTGGCCAACCAACTCGCGGATCCGCTCCAGCACCAGAAAGGCGGCATGGCCTTCATTGATATGCCAAACGCTGGGCGCCAGCCCCACCGCCCGCAGCGCGCGCACCCCGCCGACACCAAGGACGATCTCCTGCTGAATGCGTGTTTGCAGATCGCCGCCATAGAGGCGATGGGTAATATAGCGGTCCGGCTCCGTGTTTTCCGCGATGTTCGTATCCAGCAAATACAGGCGGATCCGCCCGACCTCCGCCACCCAGAGCTTGGCCTTGACGACCCGGCCAGGAAAGCAGTCGAGGCTGATGAGCACCTCGCCGCCATCATGGCGCAGCACCGGACGCACGGGCAGGTCCTCAAAGCGGGCATCCGTATAATCGGCCTGCTGATTGCCCTGGGCGTCGATGCGCTGGGAGAAGTAACCCTGCCGGTAGAGAAGACCCACGCTCACGAAGGGCAAGGACAAATCGCTGGCGGCCTTGCAGTGATCGCCGGCGAGAATGCCCAGCCCACCGGAATAAATGGGGAAGCTTTCATGCAGGCCGTATTCGGCACAAAAGTAGCCGATGAGATCGTCGGCGGCAAACTCGCCCGCCGGGCCCTGAGTTTGCGGCTCCAGAAGATAGGTATCGCGCGCCGACAGGACGCGATGATAGACATCAATGAACACGCGGTCCTGGGCGGCAGCCTGCAAACGGCTTTCATCCACCAGGCGCAGGAAGAGCTTGGGATTGTGACCCGTGGCGCGCCACAGGGCGGGATCCAGGCGGGCAAAGAGGCTGCGGGTCTGGCGGTCCCAGCTATACCAGAGGTCTTCGGAGAGATCCACGAGACGGGCCAGCTTGCGGGGGATTTTGGGATTGACTTCAAGAAAAAAATTGCTGGCCGACATGCATCGCCCCCTTTGACATGAGCTGCGCTATCAATGCCCGATGGCCATGGCCGCTTCTACGGCGGCAATGCTCTTGGGCACATCGGCGGAAAGGATTTCGGGACCATCCGCACCGATCAGGACGTCATCCTCAATGCGAATGCCGATACCGCGCCAGCGCTCCGGGGCCGCCGGATTGTCGGGCGCAAAATAGAGACCCGGCTCCACCGTGAGCACCATCCCGGCCGCCAGGGCACGCCACTCCTTCTGGTTGACCCGGTAGTGCCCCACATCATGCACATCCATGCCCAGCCAGTGACCGGTACGGTGCATGTAAAATGGCTTATAGGCAGCCGTTTCGAGGACCTGGTCCAAACTCCCCCCAAGGATGCCCAGATCAATCAGCCCTTGGGCGAGGACCTGCACGGCCGCGTCGTGATAATCCGTCACCGCGCGGCCTACGGACAGGGCGGCCATGGCGGCCTCCTGACTGGCCAGAACCAGCTCGTAGATCTCCCTCTGGGCGGGGCTGAAGCGGCCGTTGACCGGGAGGGTGCGGGTGATGTCGCCGGCATAGCCCCCCACTTCCGCCCCCGCATCGATGAGCACCAGATCCCCATCCCGCAACTCGTCATCGTTTTCGGTGTAATGCAGGATGCAGGCATTGACGCCGCCCCCGACAATGCTGGGGTAGGATGGGGAAGGCGCCCCGAGACGGTGAAAGACGTACTCGATCTCCGCTGCCAGTTGATACTCCGTAAGCCCGGGGCGACAGCAACGCATGGCGTGGCGATGGCCGGCACCGCTGATCCCCACCGCCGCGCGCAGGATCTCGGCCTCGGCCGCATCCTTGAACAGGCGCATCTCGTGGATCAGTTCGCTGCCGTCCACCACTTCCCGGGGATAGCGAATACCCTGGCGAATCTTGGCCTTGGCCAGATTGCGCCAGTGCAGGACCCGGGCATCGAAGTCCGTCTGCCGGCCCATGGGGTAAAGCAGGATCTCCCGATCCTCCAGCAGTTGCGGCAGGATCTCGTCCACCGTGTGGATGTCCAGCACCCGATCCACGCCGCATTGCTGCCGCGCGCCCTCCAAGCCGGCGCGCCGACCTTCCCAGATTTCCCGTTGCGGGTCCCCGGGCCGACAGAAGAGGATCTGCTCCCCGTCGGAATGGCCGGGCGCCAGCACCAGCAGAGCCTCGGGCTCGGTGAAACCAGTCAGGTAGGCAAAGTCGCTATCGGCACGGAAGGGATATTGCACATCGCCGTTACGCTCCTTGACCATGGCGGTGGGGATGATGGCGACACCCTCTTGCCCCATTTGCGCCATGAGGCGACGGCGGCGAGCCAGGTAATCGGGGCGGGGCAAGGACAACGAACGCATGGGCAGACCTCCGTTTTGTGTCCATTATGGCATAGCGGGGCATCGGGGGCGACGTACCTAGGCGTCAAAGGCCGCCGCAATGGCATCCCCCAGGCGGGTCGCCGGGGCCAAGGTGAATCCCCGCGGCGCCGGCTCCACCCCGGCGCGGGGCAGGATCGCGCCGTGGAAACCGAGCTTGACGGCTTCGCGCAAGCGCGTGGCGCTGCCAGCCACGGCGCGCACCTCACCGGCCAAGCCCAACTCGCCGAAGACCACCCGCCGCCCGCTCACCGGCCGGTTGCGGAAGCTGCTGAGCAAGGCCAAGGCCACGGCCAGGTCCGCCGCCGGCTCGTTCACCCGCACCCCGCCGGCAATATTGACGAAGACATCCTGGTCAAAAAAGGCACTGCCGCCGTGGCGATGGAGAATGGCCAGCAGCAGGGAAAGTCGATTGGGGTCCAGGCCGATGGCCACCCGGCGCGGGTTGGCCAGGGGGCTGGGAGTCACCAGGGCTTGCACCTCCACCAGCAAGGGCCGCGTCCCTTCCTGGGTGGCCAGGACCACACTGCCAGGCACCGGTCCCTCGTGCTGGGAAAGGAAGAGTTGCGAGGGGTTGGCCACCTCGGTCAGCCCCGCCTCTTGCATCTGAAAGACCCCCAGTTCGTTGGCCGCACCAAAGCGGTTTTTGATGGCGCGCACGATGCGATAGGGACTCCCCGCCTCACCCTCAAAATACAGGACCGTATCCACCATGTGCTCCAGGACGCGGGGACCGGCGATGGCCCCCTCCTTGGTGACGTGGCCCACCAGCCAGACGGTGCTGGCGTTGGCCTTGGCGTGGCGCACCAGGCGGGCCGCGCATTCGCGCACCTGGGATACGGAGCCGGGGGCCGACTGCAGGGTATCGGTATAGACCGTCTGGATGGAATCCACCACCACCACGGCGGGCGCCTCCCGGCTGAGCAGGGCCTCGATGGCCTCCAGGTGATTTTCCGCCACCACCCGGATAGGGCTCGAACCCAGGCCGAGACGCTGGCCGCGCAGGGCCACCTGGGCCGCCGACTCCTCCCCCGTCACATAGAGCACGGGGCAGGCTTGGGCCATGTAATGGGCGGCTTGCAGGAGCAAGGTGGATTTGCCAATGCCGGGATCACCGCCCAGCAGGATGGCCGCCCCGGTCACCTGTCCCCCGCCCAGCACCCGGTCCAGTTCCCCCAGGCCGGTGGCCATGCGCCCGGCATCTTCCAGGGGCACCTCATGGAGCCATTGGGGAGGACTGGCGGTGGCATAGGCCGTAGAGACCTTGCCGCTGCCTTTTTCCGCCCGTTGTTCCACCAGGCTATTCCAGGCACCGCAGTCCGGGCAACGACCCAGCCACTTGTTGCTGACGCCGCCGCAATCCTGGCAAACGTAAATGGATTTGGCGCGGGTCACGGCACCGGTTCCCGGGGCACGCGCGCCTGGATGCGGCAGCTCAGTTCATAGGGAATGGTGTCCAACCGCTCAGCCAGGCTTTCCACACTAGGTCCGGCGCTCCCCATGAGCACCACCGGGTCGCCCAAGTCGGCGCGCAGGTCCGTCAGGTCCACAAAAAGCATGTCCATGCTCACCCGCCCCAGGGTCACCGTGGGCTGGCCTGCCACCTGCACCGGCGTTCCCGTCCCCGCTCCCCGCGGGTATCCGTCTCCGTAACCCGCCGCCACCACCCCCACCCGCCGCGGTCCAGCCGCCTGCCACGCCGCACCATAGCCCAGCCATTCCCCCCCCGCGAAATCATGGATGGCGATCAGCTTGCTGCGCCAGGACAAGACCGGCTGCAGGCCCAGATCTGCGCCGTCCCGCCCGGAAAAGGGCGAAAGCCCGTAGAGCATGAGGCCGGGGCGCACCCAGGTGTAATGGGGCTCCGGCAGGGCTAGGATCGCGGCGGAATTGACCAGGGAGTGCTGCCCCTCCAAACGGTCATCGGCACCTTCCACCGCGGCGGCGAAGGCGTTGATCTGGCGTTGATTATAGGGATCTGCCGGGGTATCGGGGCGCGCCAGGTGGCTCATCAGGCCCAGCACACGCCAGGCCGGAAAGGCGCGCAGGCGGGCATAGATCTCCGTCAAGGCGGAAGGGTCAAAACCCAGGCGGTGCATCCCGCTGTCCACCTTGAGGAAAAAAAGCGCGGCCGCCGCCCCGGCGCGCGCTTCGAGCCACTGCAATTGCCGCCAGTCGTGCACGACAAGGATCAGTTGCAAGGCCAGGGCCAGATCCACCTCCTCTGCCGCAAAGGGGCCTTCGAGGAGGACGATGGGCCGCTCCAGGCCCAGGGCGCGGAGCTGCTGCGCCTCTTCCAAGGAGGCCACGGCAAAGGCGTCCACCCCCGCCTCGCCCAGCACCGGCGCGCAGAGGGCCGCCCCATGGCCGTAGGCGTCGGCCTTGACCACGGCCATGATCCGACAACCCGGGGCCCGCGCCCTTACCACCCCCACATTATGGTGCAGGGCGCTGGCCGAAATCTGCGCAACGATGGGGCGGCTCATGACAACCTACCCGGCGCGTAATCAGGAAGCAAATGGGTCCATGGGCGGGGCATAGTTTTCAAAGCGGGTATATTCTCCAAAAAAGCTCATGCGTACCGAGCCGATGGGGCCATTGCGCTGCTTGCCGATGATCACTTCGGCAATGCCCTTGACCTCCTCCTTCTCCTTGTAATAGACCTCATCACGATAAAGGAAAAGAATGAGGTCCGCATCCTGTTCGATGGCCCCGGACTCGCGCAGATCCGCCATCTGCGGCCGCTTTTCGGTCCGGTTTTCCAGCCCGCGGTTGAGCTGGGAGAGGGCGATGACCGGAATGCTCAACTCCTTGGACAAGGCCTTGAGGGAGCGGCTGATTTCCGAGATCTCGGCCACCCGGTTATCGGCCCGGCCCGGCACCTGCATGAGCTGCAGGTAGTCCACAATCACCAGGGCCAGACCGTGATCGCGCTTGAGACGCCGCGCCCGCGAGCGTAATTCCACCGGCGTCAGCGCTGCCGAGTCATCCACGAAGAGGGGCGCCGTGCTCAACTCGCCCACCGCATGGGCGATGCGCGGCCAGTCGTCGTTGCCCAGGGTGCCATTGCGCAAGCGGTGCTGATCAACGCGGCCCCGGGAAGAAAGGGCGCGGAGGACGATCTCCTCGGTGGGCATCTCCATGCTGAACACCGCGACCGGCGCCTTTTCGATACAGGCCACATGCTCGGCGATATTCATGGCAAAGGATGTCTTACCCATACTTGGCCGGCCGGCGATGATAATGAGCTGCCCCGGATGCAGACCCGAGGTCTTTTCGTCGAGATCGGCAAAACCCGTGGAAAGGCCGGTAATGCCCTTCTTTTCACGGGCGATGCGCTCGATGCGGTCGATCACCTGGGGCAGGGCCGTTTTCAACTGGGTAAAGCCTTCCGTGCCGCGCTGCTGGCCTTCGGCCAGGCGAAACACCTTGCCCTCTGCCTCATCCAGCAAGGCCTGCGCGTCGCGCCCCTCGGGATGATAGGCCAACTCGGCAATTTCCCGCCCTACCTGGATCAGGTCGCGCAGCATCGCCCGGTCACGGACGATCTGTGCATAGGCCCCCACATTGGCCGCCGAAGGTGTCTCATTGGCCAGCAGGATCAGATATTGCAAACCACCCGCATCGGCGAGCTGTTCGCGATCCTGCAGGTATTGGGAAATGGTGATGGCATCAACGGGGCGGCCCTCCCCCATCATGGCGGAGATGGCCGCAAAGATCAGCCGATGCCGGCGCTCATAAAACGCCGATTCCGTCACGATTTCGGCTATTTGATCCCAACTGCCGGGATCGATGAGCACGGCACCCAGCACCGACTGCTCCGCCTCCGCCGCATGGGGCGGGGCCTTGACGCCGCCACCCGGGGCCTCCCCCCTATCCATGTTCAGCCCTCATCCCACGCCCGGGGCGCGGCATCACGCGCGGCTGACGTGCACCATCACCTCCACCTCGACTTCCGGATGCAAATGCAGCCGTACGGGATACTCGCCCACCCGTTTGAGGGGACCCTCGGCCAGGCGAATCTCGCTATGAACCACTTCCTGGCCCAGGGCCCGCAACGCGGCACTGATGTCGTGCAAACCCACCGAACCAAAGAGGCGTCCGTCCTCGCCCGCCTGAATGGCGATCTTGACCACCAGATCGGCAAGGGCGGCGGCACGGGCCTGGGCCGCCTGCAAGCGCTCCAGCTCGGCCTCTTCCAACGCCACCTTGCGCGCCTGGAAGGCTTCCAGGCTGGTGTTCGTAGCTACTACCGCCTTACCCTGGGGGACGAGAAAATTCCGTCCGTAACCGGGCCGCACCTCCACCACATCGCCCAGCCGCCCCAACTTGTTAATGCGTTCCAGCAAGATCACTTTCATCAATCCATCCTCCCAAAAATCAAAGCATCACCCATTAGGAACGACGCGCAGAAATGCGTTCGCGCAAATGAAAAATCTGGTCCAGCAAGCCCAGAAAGCTGGTCAGCAGGAGTACCTGCGACAGCAGCACCAGCACCACATAAAAAGCCACCAGGGCCGCCCGCGGCCAGGCCCGTGCGGCAAACCATAGGTGGATGAGACTCAGGCCCTGGAGCAAATAAAAACTCCCCAGGAGCAACACGAGATTCTGCGCCAGCCATAGCAGCGGACCATGGACCACCCAGGTCGACAGAACGGCCGCTGAAAAGAGCCAGAGCACCGGCCCAGGCACCGTCCAGTCACGAAAAGAGCGCTCGGGCTGGGGATGAGCGAGCAGCCGGTCGCGCCAGCGGCTGGCCAGCAGGGCGGCCAGCACCCAGAGCAGCCCCATGGCCGATGCCAGCAAGGCGGGCATCAGCCGCGCCAGATCGCCCAGCATCTGCCGCTGTGTCGGCCCCAGATCCTTCACCACGGAGGCCGTGGCCCGCGCCACCTGCGCCTGCCAAAAGGCCTCCCCTTGCGCCCCGGGTATGACCCACAAGGTCAAGGCCAGCGTCCCCAGGGCCAGCAGCAGAGCGGCCCATGCCACCCCCGACCAGTCCGGACGGCGCAGCAGGCCCTCCCCCAGCAGACGCCCCGGCAACCAGGCACCCAAGCCGAAGGCCAGGGCATAGCCGGGATCCAAGGTGAAGAGCGCCGTCGCCACACCAGCGATGACCAGCACCTCCAGACTCTCGCGCCGCCCCGCCTGGGTGACCACCAGCGCCACCAAACTGGCGCAAAGCAAGAGCAGCGGCCCTGCCAGAACCGGCAGCAAGGCCGCCAGGGTAAACGCCATCGCCAGCGTTAGGCTGGCTTGCCATCGCCCCCGCAGAAACCACTGCAAAGCCGTTGCATCCGCTCGCCCTGCCACGGGGCCGTATCGCCCTCAGCGCACGACGTAGGCCAACAAGGCCAGAAAGCGCGCACGCTTGATAGCTGTAGCCAGTTGCCGCTGATAGAGAGCACTGGTGCCGGTAATGCGGCTGGGGACGATCTTGCCGGTTTCGCCCACATAACCCTGCAGCATTTTCAGGTCCTTGTAGTCGATTTCCTTGACGCCCTCAGCCCGGAAGCGGCAAAACTTCCGGCGGCGAAAGAAACTGCCGCCGCCGCGCTTGTCACCATCGCCGTCCCGATCCCTGTCCTTGTCTCGATTGAATGCCATATCCTGCCTCCTGCTTTATTCGGCTACCAGCATATCGCTGGGGTTGGTTTCGCTTTCCGTCTCGGTCGCCACGTCATCGCTGCGGTCGCGGCGCTCGTTTTCGTCACGGGCCAGGGGCGAGGGAGTGGTGACGGCCTCAGCGCGGGCCAATACCAAGTGGCGAAGAACGGCATCGCTGAAGCGAAAGGCATCTTCGAGTTCGGCCAGGGCGGCACCGGTGCATTCGATATTCATCAGGACGTAATGGGCCTTGTGCGCCTTCTTGATGGGGTAGGCCAACTGGCGGCGGCCCCAGTCTTCCAGACGATGGATATGACCGCCGTCCCCTTCGATCATGCCGCGATAGCGCTCGACCATCTGGGGTACCTGCTCGCTTTGATCCGGATGGACCAAAAATACTATTTCATAATGACGCAAAATGCGCTCCTTATGGTTCACTGTGGAGCCCGAACACCAATTGTTCGAGCAAGGAGATAAAGGTGAGGGCGTATTCTAATACGCGAGGCGGGAAAAACAAGGGGTTAAAACGGCGCGCACACAAAAAACCCTCTTGCTGCCGCAGCAAACGAGCCCCCTGGCAGGCAATGCCCATCAGGACAGGGAGGCATGCAGACCCGCAATGCGTCCCGCCAGGACGGCGGACTCCTCCCTAGCAAGCCCAGCGGCCGGGTCGGCACCCGCCAGCCCCGCCAGACGTTGCGCGCGATCTGCCCAGGAACGGGGAGCAAGGGCGGCCATGGCCTGATCCGCCGCAGCGGGATCATTACAGATCAGGAGCAGGTCGCAACCCGCCGCCAGGGCCGCTGCCGCCCGCGCGGGGACATCGCCCAGGCCATGGGCGCCGCCCATGCTCAGGTCATCGCTGATGATTGCCCCCGCAAAGCCCATTTGCCGGCGCAGGATATCCTGTAGCCAATGCCGGGAAAAACCCGCCGGCTGATCATCCACATGGGGATAGAGGCAATGGGCGGGCATGATGCCGGGAATGCCCGCCGCGATGAGCGCAGCGAAGGGGTAGAGGTCCGCGGCGGCCAATTCCGCCCAAGGGCGCCGATCCACCGGCAGGGCCAAGTGGGAATCCGCCGCCACCGCCCCGTGGCCAGGAAAATGCTTGGCCACACCCCGCAGGCCCGTCGACGCCAAGCCCTGCCAGAGCGCCTCCGCCAGCGTCGCCACCACCTGCGGATCCCGATGCAGAGCACGGTCGCCGATGACCGCCGAGACCCCCCAATCGAGGTCCACACAGGGCGTAAAATCCAGATCGATCCCCAGGCCGCGCAACTCCGTTCCCAGCAGACGCCCCCAGTCCCGCGCCATGGCCACGGCGGGGAGCATCCCCGCCTGGTCCCACAGGCGGCCGAGGCTGGCCTGGGGCGGAAAGCGCGTCACCCCTGCGGTCAGGCGCTGGACGCGCCCCCCTTCCTGATCGATGGCGACGAGCAGGGAGGGTTGGCGCAGGGCGTGCAGATCGGTGCACAGGGCACGCACCTGAGCCGCATCCAGGCAGTTGCGGGCAAAGAGGATCACCCCCCCCACGGCCGGATGCAGGAGCCGCTCCCGCTCTTCCACCGCCAAAACCGGTCCGGCCAGATCCAGCAGCAAGGGGCCGCGGGGGAGGACCGGCGGTTTCATGAGGGCTGCACCGCCGCCTTCTCATTCCCCCCCCGCACCTCTTCGCCCTTGTCATCGCCCTGGATCAGGACGAGGTTTTCCGGCATGGAAATGGGCAAGGCAATACGCGGTGGTTGGCTGGGGATTCCGCGCACATGGACAGGAATGATCATCATGCTGAAGCCATCATGCTGCAGGCGGTCCTGGATAATGAAACTCACCTCGTCGTGGAGAAGGCCCCAGAAAGGGGTCTGATAGGGCGTGTCGATAATACGGCCCGCGAAAAAAATGCTTTGCGGAAAATAACGGATAGCCACCTTGGCCAGTTCCTCCATGGCCTGAATGCGGTCCGTCGCATAAGTGGCAAACCAGGTGGCGGCCATGCCCTCGCTCTGACAAAAAGCCACGTATTGAGCGGCCTCTGCCTCGACATAAACTTTCAGTTCTTCAATGGCCTTGACACCCTTGAATTCGCCCTGGCCGACGATACCGGCGAGCAGGAAGACGTAATTCTTGACGAAGCCGCCGACCATGCGATGGGCGGTCAGGAGGGTGTGCAGGCCCAGACCGTCGAAGCGGCTGACGAAAAATACCGCCGTAGCGCCGCGCGGATCCATCGGTAAGGGAGCGCCTGGTTCCAGGCCCTCGGGCACGACATCCATCATCGTTTCATCGAGGTCTTCGGTGATTTTGCTCAGCGATTTGTAATGCCGATAGATACGGTAACTAAGAACGATAACGATCCCGGTCACGAGCAAGGTAAACCAGCCACCCTGATCAAACTTCTCGAAAATGGTAATGGCCAGAATGCTGGCAGAAACGATAAAACCTGCCACACTCACGGCTAGTTTCATCAGCCACATGGATTCCGTCGCACGGCTGGCCAACCAATGGTGCATCAAGCCCGCCATGGTCAGCGTAAAGGTGATGAAGACGTTGATGCTGTAGAGCACGACCAGGACACCCACATGCCCTCCCGTCGCCAGGAGGATTGCTATGGATGCCGCGCCAATCAACAAGATGCCATTACGCGAGACAAAGCGATCGGAAAGATAGGAAAAACGCTCGGGCAGCCAGCGATCCACTGCCATGTTGGCCATAATGATGGGTGCGGTGATGATGCCGGTATTGGCCGCAATATACAGCAGAAGCCCTTCGGTAAGAAGGGTGAACAATACCGCATACTGCCCATAATCAATGCCATCCAGATGCCAGCCATGGGTGATGGCATTATACAAAACCGCATTCAGGGTCTGCCCTTCATGACCGTGGACAGCATACATGAGGTAGAGAAAAATCAGGCTGCCGGCCACCAGCGAGAGCGAAACGGCCAGATAGGTCATGGCCCGCTGGCCCGTTTGCACCCGCGGTTCGCGCATGATGTGGACACCGTTGGCCACCGCCTCCAGACCGGTGTAGGTTCCGCCGCCGAGGCTAAAGGCGCGGAATATCAGGGCGATGATGAAAAGCCAGCCATACTGCATACTGTCGTGCCTTGCCCCGGCAACGGTATGGTCGACGATCTGCGGCACATCGCTCACATGGCTCACCAGCCCCCAGCCCAGGACGAGGATATGAGTAAGGATGAAACCCATAAAAATGGGCAGGAGGACTTTGATGGATTCCTTCATGCCGCGGAGATTGATGAAAACCAGGAAAAGCAATATTACCACATCGAGATAGATGCGTTCCTGATACCAGTAAGCGGGTAGAATGCTCAGCAATGCCTCGGTGCCGGAGGCCACGGAAATAGCGGCGGTAAGGATATAATCGACAATCAGCGCCGAACCGCTCACCAGCCCGGCCTTGCGCCCGAGCAGCGTCGAAGCAGTGTGATAGCCGCCGCCCCCGCCGGGAAATAGCGCAATGACCTGCTTGTATCCGGCGGCGATGATAAACACGGACACAGGAATACCAATGGCCAGGACCACCGAAAGATATTCATGCCCTTTCAAGGCATAGTAAATCTCCGGCGGACCGTAGGCCGATGAGGATAGGGCGTCGGAACCCAACCCGACCCAGGCGAGGAAAGCGGCCAGGGAAAGATTGTCGAATAGCTTGGGATTAAATACATTGACGGCCTGTGTAAAGCGGGGAAAACGTATCCAGGCCATTCACGACCTCCCTGGAGAAAGAAAGGATTGCGGCGGCTCCTCACCGATGAAAACCGGCACGCCCACGGCAACCTGGGAAAACAGCGTCAGCATATCATCGCTGGCCAGGCGCACACAGCCGGCGGAAACCGGCGTGCCAAGATGGCTTGCGTCGGCGGTTCCGTGGATATAGATATAACGACGAAAGGTATCGACCCGCCCACCCCGGTTGCGCCCCGGCTCCAGGCCCGAAAGCCAGAGAATACGCCCCAGGATCCAGTCGCGGGCCGGCCCCCCGGCGGCCAAGGCCGGCGTGTAACACTCCCCCGTCCAGCGCCGCCCCCGCAAGATCGCGTTGCCGGGCAGCCCCTCGCCAATCCGCGCCCGCACCGTATGCCAGCCCCGCGGCGTACAGCCGCTCCCCTGGGTTTCCCCCAGGCCATTGGCCGCCGTGGAGATGGGAAAGGTCCGCGCTGCTTCCCGGCCCGCCATGATCGCCAACCGCTGCCGGGACACGTCCACCCACAGCCACTGTCCTGGGGGATCAGCGCTGAAAGAGAGCAATGGATTCCACATGGGCGGTATGGGGAAACATATTGACCACGCCGGCGGCCACCAGCCGATAGCCGCGCTCGTGGACAAGATATTCCGCATCCCGGGCGAGGGTAGCGGGGTTGCAGGATACATAGACGATGCGCTCGGGACGCATCCCTCCCAAGGCCCTGAGGACCTCCATAGCACCGCTGCGGGGCGGATCGATGAGCATTTTGTCCACCCTGCCCCAGGCGCTCAGGTCCTCCGAACCGATCCGGGTGAGATCGGCCACGGCAAAGCGGGCCAATGCCTGTAGACCGTTGCTTTGGGCGTTTTCACCAGCCAACGCCACCAGGCGCGCATCGCCTTCCACCCCCAGGACCTCTGCGCCCAGGCGGGCGATGGGCAGGGTAAAATTCCCCAGGCCGCAAAAAAGATCGAGGATCCGCTCCCCGGCCCGGGGCTGGAGCAGGGCCATGGCCCGGCCCACCAGGATCTGGTTCACCGGCTGGTTGACCTGGGTGAAGACCAACGGGTCGAAACGCAGGCTGACATTGAACTCCGGGAGCCGGTAACGCAGGGGCGGCGGCTCCGGCGGCCAGACGCAGTGAATGGTGGTGGGGCCGCCGGACTGCAACCATAGTTGCACGCCATGCTGTTGCGCGAAATCCCGCAGCAGCGCGACATCCTGACTGCTCAACGGCAGCAAATGACGGAAGACCAGGGCCACCACTTCGGGAGTGGACGCCACTTCGATCTGGGGAATCCCCTGGGGCTCGCCGAGCTTCGCCACCAAGGCGCGCAAGGGGAGAAGCAGATGGGCGATGCGGGAATCAAGAGTGAGGCAGTAGCCCATATCCGCCACATAACTGCTCCGCCGTTCGCGAAAACCCACCAAGGCGCCGCGACCCTTGGGGGCCCGCACCGAAAGCCGTGCCTTGCTGCGATAATCCAGACTGGGGCCGAAAATGGGCGGCAGGATGCGCTCCGGCCGCACCTTGCCGATGCGCCACAGGTTTTCTTCCAGTTGGCGCTGCTTGACCGCGACCTGGGCGCCGGGCTCCAGGTGCTGCAGGGTACAGCCTCCACAAAGGCCAAAGTATGGGCACGGCGGCGTCACCCGTTGGGCAGACGCCCGTTCCACCGCAAGCACTTCGGCCCGGTCGAAACGGCTGCTGCTTTCCGTGCGGCGGGCCCAGACGCGCTCGCCGGCCAGGGCCCCGTCCACAAAGATGACCTTGCCCTCCACCCGCGCCACACCAAAGCCCTCGGCATCCAGCGCGCTGATCTCCATCCGCTCGGGCGCGGCATTGCGTATCGCCTTACCCTTGGACATGGGGGAGATTCTCGGGCCAGAGGGCAAGGAATTCGGCAAGGTGGGTTTCGTCGCGCTGGACGAGATGACTACGCAACTGCTCTTGCCGGGCCGCATAAGTGGCGGCATCGAGATGGCCGCGGGTGAGTTCAAAACGCAGATGGATCAAGGCGGTATTCAATACATCCACTTCGCAATACTGGCGGATGGCGGCCGTCTCGCCGGCCTGATAGCGCGTCCAGACCTCCCCGCCCGACATGCCCAGCTTGCCGGGCAAGCCGAGCAGGAGGGCCATTTCCTGCAAACGCACCACATTGCGGCCCTGGAACCCAGAGAGGACATCCATGAGATCCAGATGGCGCTCGTGATAACGGCTCAAGTAATTGTTCCAGCGGTAGCTCTGGTCATTCTGCCCCTGCTCCCAGTAGCGGGCGGCGGGGATGCCGTGGAGCAGGGCGCGATAATGCAGAACGGGGAGATCGAAAGCGGCGCCATTCCAGGAAACCAGTTGCGGCGCATGGCGCTCGATGAACTGAAAAAAGGCCGCAACCAGGCGCGGCTCATCGTCCTCCGCTGCGCCAAAGCTGCTGAGCTTGACCTGCTCCCCATGCCACCACAGGGCGGAAATGGCAATGACCCGGTGCAGATGGGGGCGCATGAATTCCGTGGCGCCCTGGGTTTCAATCCGGCGCTGATGCTGCAGGAGTTCGGCCACGCCCTGGTCGTCGCCATCGGTCAAGCCGTAGATACGCCGCCCGCCGGCCACGTCGGGGATGGTTTCAATGTCGAAAACCAAGGTATTGCGCAAGGACGGGGTACTTATTTCTGCTGCCATTGCCCGGCGCTATTCTGAAACCATCTGCCCGGAGGCGCCTTGTTCATCCAGGCCTGGGCGAAGGTCGCCTGGATCTGTGCCGCCCATTCCGGATGGCCGTTGGCATCGGCGATTGCTTGATAGAGATTCTGCAGAAGGGTGTTGTTGGTAGCCACCAGGGCGCTGACCTGGGCCCGCTGGGCCAGCGGCACGGCATTCAGGTCATGGATGGCCACCAGACCGGCGGCGGTGAAGCCTACGGCGCCGCTTTCCAGATAGGGACGGATGCGGGGGACGAAGTCTTCCAGACGATCCTTGGCCTCCACCACCCCAGGGCTGCTCGCATCCAGGTTGGCCGCCGCGCTGGCCTGCCCGCTCACCGTGCTGAACCCCAGATTCAGCGCATATCCGGCGAGATGCCAGGGCGAGGAGAGCATGCTCAGCGGGCCCACGGCGGAGCGCGTAGGGGCCGAAACCGTCGGGGCCGTAGTGCTGCTGCCCGGAGCCACCACTGCCGGCGTCCTGGCCTCCGCCTGGTACACCTGTTCCACCACCTTGTCGGCCAGCTTCTGGGCGGCGGCGGCGGGGAAGTAGATATTCACCGTCACGCAGGCGCTGAGGGCCAGGGCCAGGGTCAAACCGAGCAGGGCCCGTCCATGGCGTCCGTTTATCGTTCTTGCAATATGCATCGCTTATTCCCCTGTCTTTACCTGAGCCCCGGAGTGCATGGCCGTCGCCAGCCGAGCCAGAAGCTCCGACCAGCCGACACGCGGATTGTACCCTACCACATCGACCCGTGGCAGCCCTTCTCCCTGCAAAATGACAAAACCCTTATCCTCGCGACCCACTCCGGAAAGCTCGGCGACATTGTCATGGAGAATGACACCCAGGCCCAGGTGGGCGTAGCGGAAGGTCTTGAACATGCGCAGAAAAAGGGTCTGGAAGAAACCCGATAGCCCATTGCCGCCACCCAGCCGGGTGAGGTTTTGCACGGCGGCCTGACTGATCTGCTGCGCTACGCCGGGGCTGCGCACCGTATAAAAGCGTGCGGAAAAGGCCTCCGGCCGCCAGTTCAACAGGCGCAGATCGTGGACATCGCCATCAAGAACACCGCTGATGAAGCCAAAGTGAAAGGCCTCCGTAAGGGGCTTCAGTTGCAGACCGCGCATGCGGACATTGGCGGTAAGGATGGGAACAGCACCCAGGAGATTGCGGATGCGCAGATCCTGCACTAGGACATTGCCGCCAAAGGCCTGCGCCGAGAGTACGCCACTGGTCTCCAGATTCCCCTGGGCGTAGCGCAATTCGGGGATGACGGCCGCCACCCTGCCAGTGAAGGGGGGCCAATGGAAGGCGGTGGCAAGGGCGGTCAAGTTGGCATTCTGCAGGGCGCCGGCCAGGCGAAAGCCCGCTTGGGGCCCGCTCCAGATCCCATCCAGTTGCTGCACTCGCAGGGAGCCGCCCAGCAGGGCGATCTGCACCGGGTGGCGCAGGGAGAAACCCTTCCCGGTCAGGAGGAAACGGCCATCCACCGGCCCCACGGGGAGGCGATAGAGTTCGGCGGCATGCCACGCCAGACTAGCCTGCGCCGCCGGCCCTTGGGCCGCCCAGCGCCCCTGCGATGCCAGGCCCTGGATGGCGATGCGTTTTTGTGCATCCTGCAAGCCGGCATCACTGAGTTGCCAGCTTATGGCCTGCAGGCCGCCCTGCCAGTCTAGGGAAAAGTGCAAGCTGCCCTGGGCCTGCAGGTCAGCGGCCAAGCCGCCGGCAGCGGCAAGGGGCTTGACCCAGGTGGCATAAAAAGGTTCCGCCGCCAGATCCGCGTGCTCCACCGTCCAGCGCGCCGCGCCGCCCCCACGGGGAATGCGGGCCGTAGCGCTGGCGGTCCCCACCCCTGGCCAGATGATCTGCCAGGCCGTCAGACGCAGATCCCTTGCCCCCAACTGCCAGCGCAAGCGGCTGCTGACGGGCTGCGCCGCCGGGGCAGCCCAGTACCAGGGGCTCCACAGGACAGCGCCCTTGCGCCAGCGCAATTGCGCGGTACCGGACCAGGTCTTGCCCCTGCTGCCGGCGGCCGCCATCTCCAGTTGCACATCCTGGGCCGCCCGCAGGCCGGCGGCGTTGCTGAAACCCAGGCCTTGCCCCTGCAGATGCAGGGCAACCTGGTCGGCCTGGGTCCAGCGCGCCCCCGCCGCCCGGGCCGTCAGCGCGCCCTGTCCCTGCGCCTGCCAGCCCTTGGGCAGGAAACCGGCGCCGGCGAGGAGCGGCGCCACCTGCAGGTCTCCCTGCGCCTGGGCGGTCCAGCGACCCGCCACGCTGCGCCAATCCAGATTCAGCCAGCCTGGCCCCTGGCCCTGCATCCTAAGCCAGGCCGAGGCATTTCCGCCGATCTGCAGCACTGCCGCCGAAAACTGCCCGCTGAGAGGACCCCAGGGGCTGCCCTGCAGGGCAAGCCGTCCTGACGTACAAGACCAGCCGGCCCGGCTATCCAGCCGGGTACAATGCAGGGAGGCGCCCGTCCATACCCGCTGGCGGGAAAGCTGCAGCCGACCCGTATCCAATTGCACGGAAAATCCCGCCCCGGCGGGCTTGGCCGTAACGTGGACGTTGCGCAGCGACCAGTTCGCCCCCGCGATCTCTGCCGCCTGAATCTCCAGATCCGTGGCGCCGGCGGGTAGAGCGAAAAGCAGGCCGAGGAAGGCCACCCCCAAGAGGGGCGGCCAAGGATGGAAAGGGATGACCTTTCGCACGGCAGCGCAGATTCGGCTAGGCCGGGAAAACACCGGTAGAGAGATAACGTTCCCCCCGATCACAAATGATGACCACGATGACCCCCCTTTCCAGGGTGGTCGCCAAACGCAGGGCCGCCGCCACCGCACCACCCGAGGAGATCCCGGCCAGGATACCCTCCTCCCGCGCCAGACGACGGGTCATTTCCTCGGCCTCCTCCTGGGATACGTCAATAATATGATCCACTTCTTCCGCATGGTAAATCCGCGGCAGATAGTCCTGGGGCCAGCGGCGGATACCGGGGATCCGCGCCCCTTCCGTCGGCTGCACCCCGATAATCCCGATGTCCGGCTGCACCTGACGCAGATAGCGTGCCGTCCCCATGATGGTCCCCGTGGTCCCCATGGCCGACACGAAATGTGTCACCATTCCCCGGGTATCGCGCCAGATCTCGGGGCCCGTGCCGAGATAATGGGCCTCGGGATTGTCGGGATTGGAAAACTGGTCGAGCATGACCCCCTCTCCGGCCACCACCATCTGCCGCGCCTGGTCGATGGCCCCCTCCATGCCGGTTTTTTCGGAGGTCAGTACCAGATCGGCGCCATAGGCGCGCATCACCTGGCGCCGCTCCACACTCATGCTCTCGGGCATGATCAGGGTCATCCTGAGCCCTTGCATGGCCGCCACCATAGCCAGCGCGATGCCGGTATTACCGCTGGTGGGCTCCACCAGGCGCATGCCGGGACTCAGGGTACCCCGCTCCAGGCCACGACGAATCATGTTCAGGGCCGGGCGATCCTTCACCGAGCCGCCGGGGTTGTTGCCTTCCATCTTGGCGAGAATCTGCACCGTCTTTTTCGGGGCGATCCGTTGCAAGCGGCACAGCGGCGTATTGCCCACCAGATCTTCCAAACTCAACATCTCTTTCCTCCCTAGCCTCTTGCCACGGCAATCATACGGCGCTCCCATCTTTCTGCGCAGACCACCGCAATTCCATGTTATAGTTTTCTCTCTTGGCATCAACCGGTATATAGCTTCTTCCTCGGAAATGAGGGCAAGGGAACCCCATGGCCACCATCCACCATGAGCATCATAAGCATGAAAATATCGGCTGGCTGCGGGCCAGCGTCCTGGGAGCCAACGATGGCATCCTGTCCACGGCCAGTCTCCTTACCGGCGTAGCGGCAGGCCAAGCCGACCATCATCAGATCCTCCTGGCCGGTGTGGCCGGACTCATCGCCGGCGCCCTGTCCATGGCCGCCGGAGAATATGTCTCGGTGAGTTCCCAGGCGGATACCCAGCGCGCCGCTCTCGAAACCGAAAAGCGCGAACTGGCGAAAAATCCCCATTCCGAACTACGCGAGCTGGCGGGTATTTACGAACAGCGCGGCCTGGAACCGGCCCTGGCCGAACAGGTGGCAGGACAACTCATGGCCCACGACGCCCTGGGCGCCCATGCCCGGGATGAACTGGGCTTGACCGAGATGGCGGCGGCGCGGCCCATCCAGGCCGCCCTGGCCTCCGCCGCCGCCTTTGCCACTGGCGCCATCGTGCCCCTGGCGGCGGCGGCTTTTACGCCGCCGATCTGGATCCTCCCCGGCATCTTCGGCAGCGCCATCATCCTGCTGGCCTTGCTTGGCGCCCTGGCCGCCCGGGCCGGAGGCGCAGCCCCGGGGATCGGCGCCCTGCGGGTGACTTTCTGGGGCGCCATCTCCATGCTGGTCACCACCGGAGTAGGGACCCTGGTGGGCCATGTCGGCCTCTAACCCCGGTTCGGCATTTTCCGCCTTTCAGGACAGCAGCGATGAATACTGAAGCGATCCGCGAGGCGCCATCCTGGCATATCCACCCCGACGCCGAGGCCCTTGCCCGGCACCTCGCCCGCGCCATTGCCCGCATGGCCGACATGGCCATTGCTGCGCGCGGGGCCTTTCACCTGGTCCTGGCGGGCGGCAATACGCCGCAGCCGGTCTATGCCGCCCTCGTCTCCCGAGGACGGCGCTGGGACGCCTGGCACCTCTACCACGGCGACGAGCGCTGTCTCCCGCCCCAAGCCCCCCAGCGCAACAGCCAGATGGCGGCAAGCGTCTGGCTGCGACAGGTGCCCATCCCCCGCGCCCAGATCCATGACATTCCCGCCGAACTGGGAGCGGAGGCGGCCGCTGCGGCCTACGCGGCCGTCCTTCCCCCGCAGCGCTTCGACCTCGTCCTCCTGGGGATCGGCGAAGACGGCCATACGGCCAGCCTCTTCCCGGGCCAGCCCTGGGGGCTGGATCCGGAAACGCCTGCGGTGCTCGCCGTCCACAACGCCCCCAAGGCCCCCGCCGAGCGGGTCTCCCTCAGCGCCTGGCGCCTGCAGCGGAGCCGCGAGCTTTTCTTCCTCGCCACCGGCAGCGACAAGCGCGATGCCCTGGCAGCCTGGCGGCGGGGGGAAGATCTCCCCGCCGCCAGGGTGGGAGCTGGAGCCACGGTATGGCTGGACGAGGCGGCCTGGCCCGGCTCTTAAGCGAAATACGGCGGTTGGCGGCAAAACATCTCCGCCAACCGCCGTCAAGGTGGCAACGCTCAGGTGCGCGTGCCGCTTTTCTTGACCATCTCCAAGGCCGTTCCCACTACGGCACCGATATTGCCCAGATCGGCCGGGATCACCAGGGTGGTTCCGGCCTTGGCGAGATTGCCCCATTTTTCAATGAAATCCTTGGCCAACTGCATCTGCAGGGCCTCGATCCCGCCCGGTTCGCTGGCCGCTGCGCCGACGACGCGAATGGCGGTGGCGGTGGCGTTGGCCACCAGTTCGATGGCCTGGGCCTCGCCCTGGGCACGTAAAATCTCCGCCTGCCGCCGCCCGTCAGCCACGTTGATCTCCAGTTGGCGCTGGCCTTCGGAGGTATTGATCTGCTGCTGACGCTGGCCTTCGGATTGAAAAATCAGGGCGCGCTTTTCCCGCTCCGCGGTAATCTGGAGCTCCATGGCATGCAGGATCTCCTGGGGCGGGGTGATATCCTTGATCTCGTAACGGAGCACCTTGACGCCCCAATTGACCGCCGCCTCGTCCACCGCGTTGGCGACCGCGGCATTGAGCATCTGTCGCGAGGACAGGGCCTGATCCAGGTGCAGCTTGCCGATCTCCGAACGCATGGTGGTCTGGGAAAGCTGCATGACGGCCGTGAACGGATTGCTGGAGCCGTAGGCGGCCTTCACCGCATCGGTAATCTGCAAATAGAGGATGCCATCCACGGTCAGGGTGGTATTGTCCAGGGAGATGCAGACCTGGGCCGGCACCTCCGTGGGGATCTCGCGCATGTCAAAGCGATAGGCCACCCGATCGACGAAAGGGATGATGAAATTCAAGCCCGGCGACAGGACCCGGTCAAACTTGCCCAGGCGCTCGACGATCCAGGCCCGCTGCTGGGGAACGACGCGGATCGCGGTGCGCAGAACGGCAAAACCACCAATGAGGACCAGCAGAATGACTATGAACGAGGACATGGCGACTCCAGGGTAGGGGACTCTTGGGGGTTCACCCGCAGATGCAGGAGATTATCGGTTTTCTTGAGGATGACGGCGCTACTGCCGGGGCAAGGCAAGGGCCCCTCGTCCACCACCGCGGACCATTCCGAACCGCGATAGGTCACCAGGAAGTGCTCATCCGGTCCCGGACCGGACACAATGGTCACCGCTTGGCCCACATCAAAATCGGCCAGTTCCCGGGTGTTTGCGGCCAGGCGGTGACGCAGCAGCATCCCCGCCGGAAGCAATACGATGCAGAGGGCAAAAAAGAGCCAGTGCAGAAAGTCCGGCGGCAGCCACAGACCGCCGATGGCCGTGAGCAAGGCAGCCACCGCCACCGCCGCCAGATAAAAGGTACCCGTAAAAAGTTCCAGCACGGCACAGGCCAGGGCGATCACCAGAAACACGAAAAGCATGGGCGCCCCCCTTGTTAAGGATACAGCATTGGGACCAATGAGACTAAACAGAGCCGTCGGCGCGGGTGTTTTTTGCTCCGGCGGCCCGCGCCTGCTGCCGAATCCAAGATGGCCCGGCTCTGGACTGCCGGCGCTGCGGGGAAAAATGGGAAACCCGCCAAAAAGCCGGGACTTGCAGGCCCTACTGATCCCCGATCGGCGCCGGTTCCTGGCCAAAAACCCACATCCCCGAGTCCTGTCGGCCAGCCTGGTCAAAGGTGGGCTCCCGCAGGCAGGGGTCCGCCTCGCTCAACTCGCTCTCCCCGGGGAGAAAGGTCAAGGTTGCTCCGTGGACCTGGCGTTCATGGCGCAGATATCCGGCCTCGGCCAGAAGACTGACCGTGCTTCTCGCCCGGGCGTGATCGCCGCCAAAATGCTCGGCCAGAGCCGCGACAATGGCCGCCAAACCGGTGTTGCAGCCCGCCGCCCAGGGTGTCCCGAAGCGCGCGGCCAGAAAGTTGGTGGTTTCGGCCAGAGACTCCCCTTGCGGTTGCGCCAAGGCGATTTCTTCATTCAGTATAGACCGTAACCCGCGCAGACCGGAACGCAGGGCGAGCAGGCGCTGGCGCTTGTCCACAAGCACTTCGGTCTCGTGGTCGAGGCGCGCTGCCAGGGTAGCGAGATAGCCCTCCAGGGACTCCTTGCCGCCAGCCTCGGCCTGCGCCATGCGCCCATCCCAGGTAGCTACCGTATCGCGCCACACCCGGGACTGCTCCGCCCCCGCACCTTTGGCCTGCAAGCCCGCCACGGCCGCGCGCAAGGTGGCCAGCCAGGCCATATCCACGTCCAGGCCATCGCCGAGTTTGCGCAGCTCCAGGTCCATTCCCTGCGCCACGGCCCGCTGGACCTCGGCATGCCGGCTCAGGCGATGATCCCGGTCACCGAACCAGTGGGGAAAATGTAATGTCATGGCAATCTGCTCCTCTATCCGTCTTTGGCGAGCGCCGCAATCAAGCCCGTGTCAGAAAAAGCGCCGCCAAGGGCGGCAAGGTGAGTTCCAGGGAATAGGGTAGGCCCATCCAGGGGGTGTCTTGGGCGGCTTGGGGGCCGTTGCCAACGCCGGAACCGTGATAGGCGGGGGCATCGCTGTTGAGGACCTCCCGATAGGTACCGGCCTGGGGGACGCCGATGCGGTAGTGCTCCCGTGGTACCGGGGTGAAGTTGAACAGGGCCACCACAAAATCGCCCTGCCGATCCCGGCGCAAAAAACTCAGCACCGATTGCTCGGCGTCGTGGCAGTCGATCCAAGAGAAGCCTTCGCCCTGAAAGTCCTGATCGTGCAGCGGCGAAAGGGTGCGGTAGCAGCGGGCGAGATCCCGGGCAAGGCGCTGGATGCCCTGATGCCAGTCGCGCTCCAACAGCCACCAGTCGAGACCCCGGCCGCAATCCCACTCGCGGCCCTGACCGAATTCGTTGCCCATGAAGTTGAGCTTCTTGCCGGGATGGGCGCACTGGTAGCTGAAGAGCAGACGCAGGTTGGCAAAACGCTGCCAGGTGTCGCCCGGCATCTTGTCCAGCAGCGAGCCCTTGCCGTGCACCACCTCGTCATGGGATAGGGGCAGGACGAAGTTCTCGGTGTAGGCGTAGAGCTGACTGAAGGTGAGTTCGTTGTGATGATAGCGGCGATGGATGGGGTCTTCCCGGAGGTAGGCGAGGGTGTCGTTCATCCAGCCCATGTTCCACTTCATGGAGAAGCCGAGTCCGCCCACGTAGGTGGGCCGGGAGACCATGGGCCAGGCGGTGGACTCTTCGGC